>Ga0187894_10000659_pt1 | contig 46320 bp, 37 predicted proteins | sample GBC1701081metaG_FD_136650 | JGI IMG/M metagenome (GOLD analysis project Ga0187894, IMG submission 136650) | White microbial mat communities from a lava cave in the Kipuka Kanohina Cave System on the Island of Hawaii, USA - GBC170108-1 metaG ... | reverse complement strand
TGTTAGAGGAAATGTCACAGCATCGCATGGGTCTGTACAATGCTGGGTGTGGCACGTTTGGCCGCTATCCACCGCCGGTAATTTATGGTGGGACGAAGGAGCAGATTCAGAAATACGCCGTGCCGGCCTTGCGTGATGGGCTGTACACTTTTTTTGCCATTACCGAACCCAGTGGCGGTTCGGATCCCGCCGGAGCTATTCAATGCCGTGGCACCAAACACGGGGATGCTTGGGTGCTCAACGGCACCAAGATCTTTATCTCCCACGCGCATGAAGCAGAATGGGGGGTAGCATTTGTACGCACAGATCCGACTAAAGGGAGAAAAGGGATAAGTTGCTTCATTATTGAGAAAGGCATGCCCGGGTTTACGGCCCGTCCGATCCGTACTATTCGCACGGTCTCTTTGCCTAACGAGGTAGCCTTTGAAGATTGCAAAGTCCCAGCGGAGAACATAATTGGGAAAGAAGGAGATGGCTTAGATCTGTGTCTCGACCTGCTCACTCGCCAGCGTTTCCCCTATTCAGCTTGTAACCTTGGTGTTGCCGTTGCCGCTCACCGGCTGGCTGTTGCCCATGCCAAGCAACGGCAAACTTTTGGTGTGCCCCTGAGTCAGCGCCAAGCTATTCAATGGATGTTAGCAGATGCAGAGGTGGAACTGCGAGCTACCCGTTGGTTAATTTGGGATGGGGCGTGGAAAGCCGACCGCGGCGAAGATGCGCGCGTCGAAGCATCCATTGCTAAGCTCTATTCGAGCGAGGTCTTAGGTCGGGTGATTGATAGTGCGGTGCAGATTCACGGTGGCTACGGTGTCTCCAAAGAATTTCCCCTCGAACGCTGGTACCGGGAGGCTCGCGTGCGTCGTATCGGAGAAGGTCCGTCGGAGGTTCACCGCATGGTGATCGCACGGGCATTGTTTCGGTAAAATAGCTATGAATTTTCGCGAAGAGTGAACAGCCACTTCTTTTCGGAGGAGCTACCATGGAATCCCAGATTATCAGAACGGTCATTAGTGAGTACGTTGCTATCGTGACGATCGACCGTCCGCCGGTCAACGCCATGAACCGGCAGATGTTTGACGAGATCCAGGCTGCGTTCGACGCCTTAAATAATCGTCAAGATGTGCGCGTAGCAATCCTCACTGGCGCGGGGAAATGTTTCTGCGCCGGTGCAGATATGAAAGCCCGCTCAGCCTCTCTAGAAGGGCAGCAAACGCCCCGCCTGGGCGCAATGTGGGCACACTCGCGAGCGGCGCGAGAAGCCTTCAATGCGATCTTAGAATGCTCGGTCCCGGTGATCTGTGCTATCAATGGACCAGCGCTAGGTGGCGGCTTGGCATTAGTTGCTTCTTGCGACATCCTCATCGCCTCGGAGAATGCCGTCCTCGGCCTTCCAGAGATTGATGTGGGCCTCCTTGGTGGTGGCCGCCATACCCAGCGTCTGTTTGGCGTCTACAAGGCAAGAAAGATGATGTACACGGGCGAGCGCATCGGCGCGGCCGAGTTGTATCGCCTTGGTATTATTGAAAAGGTAGTTCCTGCCGATGAACTTATGGCGGAAGCCTTGAGGCTCGCTCAAGTGATTGCCGGGAAAAGCCCACTCGCAATTAGGCTGGCTAAGCATGCACTGAGCACAATCGAGTTTATGGACCTGCGTGACGGGTACCGTTTCGAACAAAACATGACCCACGAACTCACGGGCAGCGAAGACGCCAAGGAAGCTGCTCGTGCCTTCATCGAGAAGCGAAAACCAGCGTTTAAAGGGCGCTGACCATCCTCTTCTCCTCCAGCCGCCCTTCCTGCCTACCGGTCTAGCGGTAAGCCCACTCTCCAATTTTTTGCGACGGCTATATGGCGGCTTGGCTTATCACGCCGTCTCGCCTGCCTAAATTCCCTTCCCTTCCAACCGATAACCCTTAGGAGGATTGCTCGGGTTACAAACGCCGTGATCACAACAAGTGCTCGTGACATGGACGTGCTGGCGCCTCGGGGTTGTTAGAGTGCCAAAACCACAAAGGTTTTTCTATAAACCACTCCGGGAGAGGGGGGAGGAGGCCGCTCTTCTACTGTGTAAAGCGTGCTTGAGTGCATTGGTACTTGCCGCTTTGTTTCTTTCATCCTTCTCAGTTTATGCACAACAAATTTCGCCACCGTCTCTAGTCTATACAGGGGCCGATACGGCAATCATTCAAGATCTCCCCTCCGTGCACGACGCTTCCAAATATGACCAACCTGTCTATACCGCCTCTAAAGATGAGCAACAGGTAATGGAAGCCCCTGCATCGGTCACGATTATCACCGCCGACGAAATCAAAAAATACGGCTACCGAACTCTGGCGGACATTCTTCAAGGCGTAAACGGCTTTTACGTAACCGGCGATCGTAATTACAGTTACCTTGGCGTGCGGGGATTCGGTCAGCCTGCAGATTACAACACTCGAGTGCTCTTGCTGGTCGACGGTCACCGTCTCAATGACAACGTCTATGATCAGGCAGCGATCGGCACTGATTCTCTCATCGACGTCGACCTTATCGATCGAGTTGAGGTCATCCGCGGTCCGAGTTCTTCTTTGTACGGCACCAACGCCCTCTTCGGAGTAATTAACGTCTTCACCAAACGCGGTAGGGATATTAAAGGGACAGAAGTTTCAGCCGAAGGTGGCAGCTTTGATTCGTACAAAACACGAGTCACTTACGGGAACAAATTCGCTAACGGGTTAGAGATCCTCTTGTCGGGCTCCTATTACGACAGCCAAGGCCATAAGCGATTATTCTTTAAAGAATTTGACGATCCAACTACACACCATGGCATTGCCAAGAACGGCGATGATGATGGGTACTATTATCTGTTCACTAAGCTATCTGTCGGCGACATTGCGTTTCAGGGCGCTTATCTGAGAAGAGAAAAAGGCATCCCCACCGCTTCCTTTGGTACTGTGTTCAACACTACCCAGAACCGGACCTTCGATGAACACGGGTACGTCGATTTCCGCTACGAGCATGAATTTCCTAATCATCTATGGCTTACCTCACGGCTCTTTTACGATCGCTATTTCTACCATGGCGATTACCTCTACGGTTCCGCGTCGCCAGGGGGCAGCAATTCCCTCTTCACGCTCAACAAAGACTTCGCCCTGGGAGAATGGTGGGGCAGCGAGGTGCAACTGACCAAGCGATTGTTCGAGAAACACAAAATCACAGTCGGAACCGAACTGCGACACAACCTCCACCAGGATCAGTGGAATTACAACCAAGAGCCCTTTGCTCGCTATCTGGACGACCGACGGTCGTCTAAAATCTGGTCTTTCTATTTTCAGGATGAGTTTTCTATCCTGGATGATTTGCTATTGAATGGCGGAGTACGATACGATCACTTCGATTCATTCGGCAGTACTGTTAATCCTCGCCTGGCCCTCGTTTATCACCTCAAACGAACCGCACTCAAAGTACTATACGGCGAGGCATTCCGCGCCCCTAATGTTTTCGAACAGTTTTACACGGCAATCCCCAATTACAAAGCAAATCCACACTTAAAGCCCGAGACTATCAAAACCTACGAACTGGTCATAGAGCGTGCGCTTGGCAGCCGCTGGCGCGCAACAGCTGCGGGTTACTATTACAAAATCAACGATCTGATCAACCAGATGCTTGACCCCGTAGATGGACTCTTCGCATTCAAAAATGCCGAGTCAGTTGCCGCCAAGGGTCTGGAACTGGAGCTGGAAGGTAAATGGGCTGCCATCGCTGAGAGTCATCTCGGGTATACCGTGCAGCAGGCTGAGGACCAGCAAACGGGGAAGCGACTGACTAATTCACCCCAACATATGGTGAAGTCGAATTTTCTCTTGCCGCTTATACGAGAGAAACTCTTCGCCGGCATTGAAACTCGTTATATCAGCGAACGCGGGACGTTGGCAGGCAAAAACACTAGTGGGTTTTTTACCACCAACCTGACCCTCTTCAGTCAGGACTTACTGAAAGGGCTGGAAGCTTCATTCAGTGTCTACAACTTATTTAATGAACAGTACGGTGATCCGGGGGCCGGAGAGCATCGGCAGGATATCATCGAACAAGACGGTCGCACTTTCTGGATGAAGGTCAAATACGGCTTCTAACTCGCGCGCACTATGGGCAACCTTACTCGCACTTTATGTCTTACTGTCATCATGGGAGTTGTCATACTCCTGATGATGAGTGTGCGGTTAGCACTGGTTGTCGCCGAGGAAAACCTGATTGTGATGATCACCAGTCAAGAGGCGGCACCGTACAAGGAGGTTTTATCCGGATTCCGCCGATATTTGACCCAGCATGGAACCAATGCGGCTTTCGAAGAATACTCTCTGCAAAGCGACCCCACGAGAGCCATTCAAGTACTCCAAGAAGTCAAAAAGAAAGGACCGCGCGTTATCCTCACTGTCGGGTCCTTAGCCACACAAGCTGCCGTCAAGGAAGCAAGCGACATTCCGCTCATTGCTTGTATGGTCGTCAAAGCCGATGATCTTCAGAAAACCGCCAATGCCACGGCAGTTGAGATCGACTTCCCGCTGGAAATCCAATTGCAGTGGTTGCAGCGGTTTCTTCCGGGAAACCGATCAGTGGGGGTTCTCTTCAATCCTCGGGAAAATCGCGAAAAGATTACCGCGGCTACGAAGGTGGCTCGCAACCTGGGACTGAAACTTGTCGCCCGCGAAGTTGAAACTCCTCAGGCCCTTCCCGATGCCCTCGATAGCCTCGCGAAAGAGGCAGACGTACTCTGGGGAGTAACCGATCAGATGGTGCTGTCTCCCCAAACGGCCGAACCCATTCTGCTTTTCTCTTTCCGCAACCGAATTCCCTTCACTGGTCTCTCCACGTCATGGGTCAAAGCCGGGGCCCTCTATGCCTTAGACCGGGATTACACTGACCTTGGAGCCCAGTGCGGAGAGATGGCATTTAAGGTTCTTCAGGGAACAAAAGCCAGTTCTCTTCCCCCTGCTTCACCACGTAAGGTCACGTACGCCTTGAACCTAAAGACCGCGCAACAGATGAAAGTGGAGATTCCGCAATCGTTGATTGATGGAGCGCAACAGGTGTTTAAATAGGAGGCCTTCTCCATGGCTAGAAAAAAGAGCATGGGCCTGATCACCAAGTTCAATTTTCTTACTATTACCCTCATCCTGCTCACGTCATTGGGTATTGCCGCATTCGAGATTCATCACAAGAAAGCAGAGATGTACGGGGAGCTCCTTCACCGCGGGAGAATTACCGCCGCGATGCTTGCCCAGAATAGTGAGTACGCGATCTACACCGAAAACCAAGAAGCACTACAAAAAATCGTCGATAGTCTTCAGGTGGACACCGACATTGCCTATGTTGCAGTCCTCAATAGCCAGAAGCAGATACTGGTGCAGAAAGTGACAGACCCGCAAGTCCAGATCCCGTCTTTTTCTGATGCCATGTTAGCGCTGAATAGTGATATTCTCGCCGAGAACATTCTCAATGCAGGGAATCGAAAACCCTATATTGATATTTCCGCTCCTGTCATTAGTAAGCCGAAAAGCGATACCGCCGACTTATTCTTGGAGACGCAAGCTTCCGCTCCGCAGCCAACTCTGCTTGGTTATATTCAGCTCGGGCTCAGTGAGGAGCGAATGCGAAAGACTGTGCAAGAGTTTCTCTCTTCGATCTTTTGGTTAACAGTCCTTGTTGCTCTGATCGGGGTAACCGTAACGATCCTCATGACTCGACGGATTGCCTCTCCGATCAAAGAACTTGTACGCGTCACCCATGACATTGCCGAAGGGAACCTTGAACACGAAGTTGATATCACCACTCGTGACGAAATCAATGACCTCGCTACCGCATTCAATGTCATGCTTGAACGTCTACGGAAGTCTCGCTCTCAAGTGGAAAGTTATCAGCACACACTGGAGACTAAAGTTGAGCAACGGACGCAGGAATTACAAAAAGCGACGGAGCGAGCTTATGCGCTGGCGCATCAAGCTGAGGAAGCAAATCGGGCGAAATCACAATTCCTCGCCAATATGAGCCATGAAATCCGCACCCCGATGAATGGGGTACTGGGAATGACGGAGCTCCTTCTGGATAGCGGATTGAATGAGAAGCAACATCGGTTTGCGGAAACCGTGCATCGCTCCGGAGAAGCCCTACTAGAAATCATTAATGACATTCTTGATTTTTCTAAAATCGAAGCTGGGAAATTTGAACTGGAATACATAGACTTCGACGTACGCCAAATCGTCGAGGAAGTAGCGGATCTGCTTGCTGAACGCGCGCATAAGAAAGGTCTCGAACTCGCTTGTCTCATTCACGACGACGTTCCCACTGCGCTGCGAGGGGACCCTGGCCGCCTCCGGCAAATTCTTACTAACCTTATTGGGAACGCCATTAAATTCACTGAACGGGGTGAGGTCGTCGTCCAGGTCCAGGCGGAGTCACCAAATACCAGTTCCTGGTCTGCAAGTCCAAATGCTAGGCAGCAGCATCCCCCCTCCTGTCAGCTGCGATTCTCGGTTCGTGACACTGGTATTGGCATTACCCCCGAGGCCCAGGAGCGGCTTTTTCAACCCTTTACCCAGGCTGACGGCTCAACTACACGGAAGTATGGCGGCACTGGTCTCGGACTCGTCATTGCAAAACAGTTGGCTCACCTGATGCGGGGCAAGATCGGGGTCGAGAGTGCTCCTGGGCAGGGTTCGACCTTCTGGTTTACTGCCCAATTCCCAGTGCGACCTACCGCTACTCAGGCGGCGGTCGTGCCACGCCGTGACCTTTATGGAGTCCGCGTGCTCGTTGTGGATGATAACGCCACCAACCGCAGCATCCTCGACCATCAAGTTCGTTCTTGGGGTATGCAGATTAAATGTGTCGAAAGTGGACCACAAGCAGTGGAGCTGTTGCGTAGTGCTGCCGCTCTAGGTCAACCCTATGAGTTAGCGATCCTTGACATGCATATGCCGGGGATGGACGGAATAGCATTGGCACGGCTGATAAAGGCTGATCCTCAGCTTTCATCTATTCGTCTCGTCATGCTCACCTCGGTGGGATTGTACGGAGATATTGAAGCTGCGCGTCAGGCTGGTATTGCAGTCTACTTAAGCAAGCCTGTTCGGCAAACTGAGCTTCACGATGCTTTGGTTACGGCAATGAGTCTCTCGACAAGTTATCCTATTGAGCCAAAGGAAGAACGTACGGAAAAACCAAAAGAGACTCCAAGTCCACAACCTCGCTCTTCAGAGCATTCAGTAATCCCTTCGCAAGCGCGTATTTTGTTAACCGAAGATAACCCGGTCAACCAAGAAGTCGCCCTCAATATGTTAGAACTTCTCGGTTATCAAGTAGCAGTGGCAAATAATGGCCGGGAAGCGATCGAGGCGCTCACCCGGGCGACTTATGATTTGATCTTCATGGACTGTCAAATGCCCGAGATTGACGGCTTCGAAGCAACCAAGCTGATTCGGGCGCAGGAAGCAACAGGTTCTTCCGTTGTCTCGCAATTACATATTCCTATTATTGCTCTGACTGCGAACGCCATGTCCGGAGATCGCGAGCGATGTCTGGCAGCCGGTATGGATGATTACCTGAGTAAGCCGTTTACCCAGGAAAAACTCACTGCAGTTCTCACCCGCTGGTTGCCCCGAAAAGAGAAAACCGTGCAACCGCAAGAAGAATCCCATCAGCAAAACCCGACTTTTCCGGCCGCACCAATGCCAGGTTCTCCTTCTCCAATCGCTTCTCCCATATCGGTAGTCTCCCTAACCAATGAACCACCAATGACGCAAACGAATAACCCTGCAACGCAAATCGACGCAAAGGCATTAAATCACATCCGCGCCCTTCAACGACCAGGCGCGCCGAGTATTCTGCATAAGGTTTTGACAAGCTATCTACACAACTCGCTCCAATTGATCGAAGCGTTACATTGCGCGGCTCGTCAGCAAGATGCTTCGGCTCTCCAGCATACAGCCCACAGTTTGAAGTCGACCAGCGCTACCGTAGGGGCCACCACGCTGGCAGAGTTTTGCAAAGAGCTTGAAGCTGCGGGTCGTGCACACCAGGTAACGAACGTGACGGCGTTGCTCTCTGCCATTGAAAATGAATATACACAGGTGCGCGAAGCTTTAAACATTGAGCTGGCCAACGATGGATCTTTAGCGGCCTAATCGATTTCCACGAGCACCGCTGGCTAACCAGTCTTCATCGCTCCCCATATCAGAGAATTTTTGCCCGAAGGGGGTCAAGCAAGTGATCTTCTCCCATTGACACGACCAAGGTTAATTAATAGACTCCAGTTCAGTAATATGCCGGAGTCAAGCAAAGCTAACCACGGGCGAGACCTCTACATTGAAGTTGTAGTTTCCCGACGAGAGCGCAAAAAGGAACGCACCCGACGGGAAATTTATCAAGCAGCGATGGAGTTATTCCTTCAGCGTGGTTTTGCCTCTGTGACCATCGAAGATATTTGTCACGCCGCTGATGTTGCCAAGGGGACCTTTTTTCTCCATTTCCCGACGAAGGATGCCCTCCTGCTCGAGTATGGCGCGCAGGTCACAGGGGAACTCGAAGCCCTTCTCCGCGAGCACCGCGGCAGCGCAACCAATGCGTTGCGTAAAATGCTTCATTTTCTGGCGGAACGGGCAACTCGACATGCGGACATTGTCCGATTAGTCGTCCGCGAGATCTTGGCTCGTCCGATTGCCTGGGTGGATGTGACCGAACAAAGTCGCGACCTTGTCCAGCTCATCGCGAGTGTGGTTCATCGTGGGCAAGCGGGTGGGGATTTCCGCCGTTCCGTCAAGCCGCGGCTTGCCGCCGCATTGATCGCCTCCTCGTATTTCGTGATGGTAACGGAATGGGTGCACAGTGGAGGCAAATTCGAGTTAACCACGGCAGTCAACCAAGCGCTTGATGTTGTTCTTAACGGTCTATTCGAGAAAAGCAGAAAAGGTACTCCTCACTTCGACTAACGCACGGAGCAAGATATGAGCAAGAAACGAGCAGTAGTCATTGGCGGCAGCATTGCGGGTTTGTGTGCAGGACGAGTGCTAAGTGACTTCTTTGATCAGGTCATCGTTATTGATCGAGATGCCTACCCGACAGGAACGCAAGAACGTACAGGAGTCCCGCAAAGCCGACACGTACATGCTCTCCTAGCACGCGGAAGACAGGAACTCGAGCAGCTCTTCCCCGGCTTTGACCAGTGTATGCTTACACGTGGAGCTAATGAGATTGACTTCGGGATGGACTTTGCGACGCTACGCCCGAGTGGTTGGGCGCGTCGTCAGTCTGACGGTATACGGCTGCTCTTTGCCAGCAGAAATTTGCTTGAATCAATCGTGCGTGAGCTGTTCCGTACCTTGCCGAATGTCGAGTTACGAGAGCGAACCGCTGTGACGGGGCTGAGCGCGTCTCGGACTGATCGCCTACGCGCCACCGGTGTACAGATCTCGCCCCTTGATGGTGGGGCACCGACGACACTCGAAGCGGATCTTATCGTTGATGCTAGTGGTCGAGCATCAAAGGCCCCGGAGTGGTTCCGCACCCTTGGTCTTGAGCCGCCCGGCGAAACAGTAGTGAACTCCTTCGCCGGATATAGTTCCCGCTGGTTCGCCGCGCCCACTCCGACACGTTGGCCTCAAGACTGGTGGTGGAAGGGCATCTGGATCGATATCAAAGAACCCGATCACATGACGGCAGCGGTATTATTCCCGGTCGAACAGAATCGGTGGATCGTCACTCTTGCCGGAGTTGCGAAGCATTACCCACCGAGTGATGAAGCGGAGTTCATGCAAACGCTGAACACGTTACGGACTCCTATCGTCGCCGAAGCTGTACGGTTGGCAGAACCGCTCTCGCCGGTCTACTGTAATCGGGCAATGGCGAACCGTTTCCGCCATTATGAGCGGTGGCAGGCTTGTCTGGATGGATTTCTTGCTCTTGGCGACTCGGCCTGTGCTTTTAATCCAGTGTATGGGCAGGGAATGACAACAGGGACGATCTCAGCGACACTCCTGGCCGATTGTTTGAAGCAATACGGCTTAGCTGATCCTGAATTGCCGCGACATTTCTTTCGTGATCAAGCTCGCCTGCAAACCGAACCGTGGCGGCTGGCCACTGGCGCCGACTTTCGTTTTCCGGAAACCGAAGGGGAACGACCCACAGGCGCACGTCTATTCGACCCTTACATGAGGACGCTTTTTGCGCTCTCGTCCGAAGATAACCTGCTGCATCGCCGGGTCGGCGAAGTGCTCAATATGTTAGAGCCACCCTCCGCACTCTTCACATTACCAATTGTCAGTCGGGTTGTCATGGGCTCATTCCGCCGTTGGTTGAAAAGAGGAAAGGGAGATTCACAGACGGTTCCAACTTTACCACCGACCTTGATCTCTGTGGGATAGGTTGCAAGGCGCAGGATCGTAGAGTCCACAGAACCGGAATAAACGATTAGATTCCCTGCGAGAAGATTCTTTACTCTGCCACTCCCACATCGGCGTTATGGAGATGCTGCCAGAAAGTTCGTTAATTGTATGTCCGGGCAAGCATCCAACCGTCTAGAGTCCGTGAAGGTTCACCAATAATTGCGGTGTGGTGCCCAGGATCGATGAAATCAGGTCCGATTTTGAAAGCTTGGACCTTGAGTCCTCGTCTCTGTAGCGTGGCAAAAAGACCCAAGGTAATAGTGGTTTTTCCCACGCCACTGTGAGCACCGGCGATGATGAAAGCCCCCATTTCTCTCACCTTTTCAGGTGGTCAGGAAGAAGTACCTTCTAACGTCGCAAACATCTTAACTCTACAGTAGAAATGCTCCACATACTGGAGCCCTCTTCCCCCCTAGACCGGCCCTCTTTCCCACGCTATGTTCCTCTTCTCGCTCGCTCCCGCGAGTGGACAACTTCTTCGTGTTAGCTTCTTTGCGAGGATGGCGGAACTGGCAGACGCGCTAGTTTGAGGGGCTAGTGGGGTAAAACCCGTGGGGGTTCAAGTCCCCCTCCTCGCATCCTCTCTCAGGCAGGGCCGCTTCCTTGCCCATTTTCTACCCGGCAGTTCCACAGTCAAGCAGTGGTGCAATTTCGTCTTGGTAAGGGCGTAGCCCGCTACGTCCTTACGGAAAACACAACACTTTTGCTGGGAAAGGGATCAAAGATGAGCAAATTGCATCACTACCCACAGTCAGTATTGATTGACTCGCTACAGAGGTTGTGAAACACAGAACAGATATGACATATGAGCCTAATACTGTCTCTTTCGCGACTTCTTCTGCTAATCGACTCCTCCTTACGCTCGACAATGGCCTTCGTGTAATCATTCAGGAAGACCACTTTGCCCCGGTTGTTGCTATGCAAATGTGGGTTAAGGCGGGCAGTGCCGATGAAACTCCGGACGTCGCTGGAGCTGCCCACGTCCACGAACACGTGATTTTCAAAGGCACGACACGCCGGCCAGTTGGGGCCATTGCCGCCGAGGTAGAGTCTTCGGGCGGACAGATCAACGCGTTTACTTCTGCTGATCATACTGTCTATCATTTGATCCTGGCTTCTCGGTATTTCACCACTGGCCTCGACATCATTGCCGATGCCATGCAGAACTCAGCTTTTGACCCGCATGAACTGAACAAAGAACTCCAGGTCGTGATGGAAGAATGGAAACGTGGAGAAGACTCACCCACTTCGCGAGCGGCAACGGAGCTCTTTCGCTTAGCCTATACGACTCATCCTTATGGACGTCCAGTCATTGGCTTTCGCGAAACCATCGAAGCGCTGAATCGTGAGCGAGTACTCAACTTCTACCAGCGCTGGTATCACCCAAACAACATGACGTTGGTAATCGTGGGTGATGTTGATCGTGAAGCCGCCCGCCAGGAGATCGGGCGACTCTTCGCTCCTCAGCGCGTCGCCGCTTTGCCCACCCGACCACGAACTCCCGAACCTCAGCAAAAGGGTTTGCGACTGTCAGCCGTAGACATGAACGTTGAGGAGTTTTATCTCTATCTGAGCTTCCCGATTCCCGCGGCAGACCATCCGGACGTCTTCGCCCTCGACCTGCTGAGCTATATTCTCGGCGGAGGAGAGAGTTCTCGGCTCGTACAAACCCTACAAGCCGATAAAGAACTGGTGAACTGGATTTCTGCTCACGCTTACACTCCGCAAGACGCCGGGTTATTCATTATCACTGCCGCACTTGAACAGGATAAGATCCGCACCGTACTCGAAGAAACTCTCGCTCCCCTCTTCCGCTGTAAGTACGAGCATCTCTCTGCTACGGAGCTCGCTCGCGCCCGCGCCAATTTAGCAAGCGACTTTATCTATCGTCGCGAGACCGTCCAGGGCCAGGCTCGCCAACTCGGTTATTTTCTCACCGTTTTTGATGACCCTGACTACGACCGCCGTTACCTGGATGGCTTGGCGGCAGTGACACAGCAAGATCTGCAAGAGGTAGCTCGGCGTTATTTCGTTCCAGACAAAATCTCACTTGTTTTCCTCGGAGCCACAGCAGAAATATCTCTTCCTACCGCCACAGAGGCGCAGACTCTTTGTCATCAGCTTGATCGAGCACCAGAGGTGCCATTAGCTACGCCGGAACCAATTGCCCCCTTTGCAACTCGGAAGAATAGTCAGGTCTCGGTCAACGTTTTCGCTAATGGCGTGCGTCTCTTGGTTAAAGAGCATCACGGCGTGCCCGTGACTTCGATCCAGGCAGTCATGATGGGAGGCTTGTTGTTCGAAGACGAAGGCAATAACGGCATCAATAATTTCCTTGCTGGCTTGCTCACCCGTGGCAGTGAACGCTTTTCACGACTAGAACTAGCCGAAGCGGTGGAGTCGATGGCGGGCAGCCTGCGAGGATTTTCGGGACGTAACAGCTTAGGACTATCGGGTTCGTTTCTCACGACAGCGCGAATCGACAACGCGTTGGACTTATTCTTCGATACCTTTCTTCATCCCACCTTTCCTACCGACGAAGTTGAGAAGCGACGGCGTGAACTCTTGCTCGCGTTAAAGAATCGTGAAGATGAGCTGTCGCAGATCGCTTTTGACCTTTTCTATTCTACCCTGTTCACGACCCACCCGTATCGCTTCTCTATCCTTGGTGGCGAAAAGAGTGTGCGCGCTTTGGATCGTGAAACCCTGACTACATATTACCGCACCTTACTCAACCCGAAACAGCTCGTCGTGAGCGTAGTCGGAGATGTCGAAACCGCGCAGATTGTGGCGCGGTTTCGCGAAGCGTTGGAGCCCCTCCCGGTTCCTTCCCATACCATGACGCTCCCACCCCCTGAACCTCATCCAGTCGTAGGTCGTCATCAACGTAAAGAGGTTGACAAGCAGCAAGCTCACATCGTCCTTGGATTCCAGGGTGTTTCTCTCGCACACCCTGACCGGTCTCCGCTTAAAATTCTGGATGCGCTACTTTCCCGTCAAGGTGGCCGGTTATTCTATGAGGTCCGCGAACAACGCGCGTTGGCCTACTCCGTCACTGCATTTAGCATGGACGGAGTCGCTCCCGGTGTATTTGGCATTTATCTTGGCACTGACCCAAGTAAGGTCGAGGAAGCGATCACTGCTGCTCGGACAGAATTGATACGGTTGCGTGAAGAACATGTCAGTGCTCAAGAGCTTGAGCAGGCGAAAAAGTACCTCACCGGGAGCTATGAAATTTCACTCCAGTCTAATGGCGCGCAATCGGAGGAACTCGCATTCAATGAACTCTATGGTCTAGGGTACGATAACGGGTACCGCTATCTCGCCGCTCTAAACAGTGTTACGACGGACGATCTTCGCCGCGTTGCACGGACCTATTTTGACCCAAAGATTGAGACGTTTGTCATCGTTGGACGATGAAGAAAGAGTCGAGAAATCAGCTTAGAGTCCAGAGTCCAGAGTCTAGGGGCCAAAGCTCAACATCGCAGCATTCCCATTCTAGACCTCAGACGCTAGACCCTAGACTTTTTTCTTCCCCGCAACGTTGGCACTGCCTCTCAGTGGCAGTTCCGCATGACGTTGCCGAGGCGGTCGCCAATTTTCTGCTCGAACTCGGCTCGACGGGAATTGTCGAAGGAGAAAGAGACTTTTTACAGCCTTTGTCGACAACGACTGTCGTACAGGGGTTCTTTCCTCTCACAGATCCAGGGCCGACAATCTGCCGTGCGTTGACCCAGTATCTTCGCGAGTTATCAGCTTTGTTCCCAGGCTTAGGCGCCCCGGTTCCCCTTCTCACCAAGGTGACCAGCGAGGCATGGACTGAGCAATGGCGCGAGCATTTTCCGCCGATTCAGGTCGGTTCACGTTTGCTTATTCTTCCTCCTTGGACCCCAAGCCCAAGCCACACAGATCGAATCGTCATCATTATTAATCCTAGTATGGCTTTCGGCACCGGTCACCACGCAACCACACAGGGCTGCCTCGAAGCGATTGAGTCATTGTGTGCGACGGATAGCCAACCGGCAACGGCACTCGATCTGGGTACTGGCTCGGGGATTTTAGCCATCGCCCTAGCAAAATTTGGGGCGCAGGTATGGGCAACAGACATTGATCCAATTGCGCTGGAGGAAGCGGGCAAAAATATAGCAGCGAATCAGGTGACGTCGCTCATCCACCTCGGGAATGCTTCCTTTAATGATCTACCGGCGCCATTTCCGCTGATTGTCGCGAATCTGTTTGCGACGACCCTCGTCACTCTGGCGCCAACTTTAGAGAGGATGACAGAAGCAAATGGGCACCTTATTCTTTCCGGAATTCAGATCGATCAAGAAGCAGAGGTCCGGGCAGCGTATTCCGCCGCGAAATGGCTACTCGTGCAGCGATGGGTGCGGGAGGAATGGGTGATAATAGTGCTACGGCGAAACTAGAGCCTTTCACTTTTTACGTTATTGTTCTACCAGGATCTTCTCCTCTTCAATATTTTTATTTTCTGCTATGCCCAGATTTTTCCTACCCGCCGTGCAACTTCAGGAAGCGCGCGTTATGCTCAGCGGCGACGAATTTCATCATTTGCGACACGTACTCCGCCTGAAGATAGGTGATACAGTAACTCTATGTGACTATCAAAACAAAGAATACCGTGGTACGATCGCCTGGTTCTCCGCCTCGAGCGCGGAGATAGAAATTACTCATGTACTATCTCCCGTCTCGCCCCAGATGTCTCTTACTCTTGCCCAGAGTCTGTTGAAAGGCCAGAAAATGGATTTCGTCGTTGAGAAGGCAACCGAGTTAGGAGTCAGTTGTATTATGCCAGTCGTCTCAACTTTTACCGTTGCTCAGCTCTCTCACGAGCGTCGGGGCGAACGCCTCGCACGCTGGCAGCGCATCGCCCAAAGTGCAGCGAAGCAATCGGGAAATCCAGTGCCACAGATCTTCCCCCCGCGACCCTTCCGCGCCCTGCTCGATGCTATTCCACCGGAATCGGGGAAAATTCTGCTATACGAGAGAGAGCAAAACCTCACCCTCAAAACCTTCGCCCAAACTCATCCCATCTTCTCTTCTCTCTACGTGATGGTCGGACCTGAGGGAGGATTCACTGAGGAAGAAGTTGCGCGGGCGCAACAGATTGGATTTCAGACTGTTGGCCTTGGCCCCCAAATCCTGCGGGCAGAGACAGCCAGCCTTGCTGCAGTCGTGTTATGTCGCTTCTTATGGGGAGGGGTCGAACTTCCCCCCTTGCTTTGACTTTGACGGATATCGTAGCATGCCGCGACGATGGCATACTTCATATACACTGACAAGCTATAAGCTGCATCTTATACAAGCAAGCACCGACTGTGAGTAACGCAGTAGTGAAGAGAAGAGGTGAGTAATGGGTCATTTGCGTTTCGCTTTCATCATGGATCCTATTCACAACGTGCTGATCGACAAAGATACCACTTTCGTCTTTATGCTTGAGGCGCAGGCACGAGGATATGAAGTCTATTACTTGGAGATGCGTGATTTGTTCGTCGAGCGGAACAAAGTAATGGGACGTTTGCTTCGTGTCGAGCTCCGGCGCGAGTATCGGAACCACTTCACGTTTCATGGTGAAACCGTTGAACCACTCGGCGCCTTTGCTGCGATTTTCATGCGCAAAGATCCTCCGTTCGACATCCCGTACCTCCATGCCACGCAGTTATTAGATCTTGCGCAGCGAGACGGGACAGTCGTTTTGAACAATCCTGCGGGATTACGGGCAGCAAATGAGAAACTCTATGCGCTCAACTTCCCGAGCGTGATTCCCCCAACTCTGGTCGCGCAAGATGCTCAACGACTGAAGGCATTCTTAGAAGAGATTGGCGGAGAGATGATTATCAAACCAATCGACGGACATGGAGGGTCAGGTGTTTTCTATGTTCATCGAGATGACCGTAATCTGAACTCACTTTTAGAGACAGCAACTCGTGAAGGGCGCGAGCCCATCATCGCCCAGCAGTATCTGCCAAAAGTTCGCCAAGGGGACAAACGTCTCATCGTTCTCAACGGTGCTCCCCTTGGCTGTACCCTGCGGGTACCACGCGCCGATGAGCATCGCGGGAATATTCACGTTGGCGGTACCTGTATCAAAGCCGAAGTGACCGCCCGAGACCGCGAAATTTGCCGAGCACTGGCTCCTCGACTCCGCCAAGATGGGCTCTATTTCGTTGGACTCGACATCATTGGCGACTATCTGACCGAGGTAAATGTGACCAGCCCGACGGGTGTACAAGAAATCGATATGCTCGATGATGTTCGTCTAGAGGCAAACGTGATCGATCTTGTCGAGAACATGGTTCAAGAGCGACGTCGCTTACCAGCCTGACAGCGGAAAGGTGGTGCTTGCCCCTCTTCTGGCTTTCGTTTATAAGAACCCAGCCGTGATTTCCCAACCTTGCTGCAGCAATTAAGGGAAAGTGACAAGGAACGGCCGCACAATCGCCCCATCGTACCTTCGTGGGCAGGTAGCTCAGTCGGTAGAGCAGAGGACTGAAAATCCTCGTGTCGACGGTTCGATTCCGCCCCTGCCCATGCCACCTTCCCTCAACTATTTAACTTACTGATCTCCTCGGGAGGGTTCTAAAGCACCAGCGTCAGGGAGGATTCGGCGGCAGAGGATACATGGTACACGAGATCATGTGGATCTTGGCAAGCTCGAATCTTTAAGGCATCATTAGGGGAAATACAAGCGTGCACTTCTTGTATAGCCATCGTATGCGGAATCCGTGCCATGTGGTGGGGGGGTGAATGCTACTACATCTTTATCCTTTATTCCTGTGTGGTGAGGGGGCAGAAAATTTATGGACGGCCTTCCAGCAATCGGATTCGTTCTGCTGTTGAATCTCGTCGTTCTTCTTGGGGATTATTTTCTTAAACTTGCGGGAGCCGAAGAAGATCTAGAGCCGAGATTTTTTGCCATCGGATTCGCGATTCAGATGTTAACCACCGTGGGATGGTTCTTCGCGATGAAGCACCTCAAGTTAACCACGCTCGCCGTCTACTACTCGATCTCGACCGTGTTATACCTTACCGCCCTCGGGGTCTTTGTATTTCATGAGCGACTGAACCTCTACGAGATGCTTGGAGTTGCAACCGCAATTCTTTCACTATTCTTACTTGCTCGCTTTGCATAGAGGCGTCACGCTACGATATACAACTGCGCTTCCTAAGAGGGAGGTGAGGAGGAGGAGTATGAAGCAGCATTCTTATTTATCGCCTAAATGTCACGTTCAGAAATCGCCGCGTCACGGGCTGGGTGTCTTTGCCAAAGCAAAGCTCTCACGGAATGAAATCATCACCCTCTGGGGTGGTATTGTCTACAGTCTAGAAGAAATCACTGAGCTCGCCAAAAAAGATCCTCGTTTTGAAACGCACTGCATGTCAATCTACAAAGATTTCTATATTGGCCCAGTAAGTGTCACCCACTGGGAGTTGGATGATACTGAATTGTTTAATCACAGTTGCGAACCAAATGCTGGAGTGAAAGGACAAATCGCCCTTGTTGCTCGGCGCGATATTCAAGAAGGTGAAGAAATTTGCTTTGATTACGAAACCACAGAAATTACCCCAACCCCATTTTTGTGTCGCTGCGGCTCAGCTACTTGTCGGAAGAAAATTGAAGGGGGCTCTTGGAAGGATGCTGGGTTTCGAGAAAGAAATCACGGGTATCTCTCTTGGTATATCGAGGACATGATTGAACGCGAAAAAGTGGATAAGTAGAAAGAAGAAAATCACTGCTAGTGAAATCTTAGCCTGCACAACTTTTCCTCAATTCCGCTACTACAAGACGGTTTTATTTCCCTTCTCTTCTCCGTTACAAGAAATATCTTCTTATAAATACTTGTTTTTGCAATAATTTTCCTGCCGACGATCTTCTAAACTTTCTTTTTCTCCTCCCGATAAAATCTCTTGCAGCCACAGTGATTTAGACAGGAGCTGGAACCAGTCTCTTTTGGGGTCAGTTTTGGGGGATAAGAGACATCATGGCAAAGCAAAAATTTTCTCCCTTCAGTCGACGAGGGGGTGGCAGCTGGCGTTCTCACATACTTGCGCAAAGCCAGAAATATCTCGGCTTGTTGTTCTTGGCGATGGTAGTCTCTTCCCCTTCTCTTACGCTAGCGCAATCGGAGCTATCCTCAGCTGCAATCCCCACGGGTGACGAAACAAGTCTGTTTCAGGAAATTCCCTCCGTTTGGGCCGCCTCAAAAAATAAACAACCAGTGACGGAAGCACCGGCAGTGGTAACTATCATCACCGCCGACGAAATCAAAAAGTATGGCTATCGCACGTTGATTGATGTTCTGCAAAGTGTGAATGGCTTTTATGTCACCAACGACCGTAATTACTATTATCTTGGCGTGCGAGGGTTCGGCCCTCCTTCCGACTACAACTCACGAGTGCTCCTTCTCGTGGATGGCCACCGCATGAACGATGCTGTCTACGATGATGCGCTGCAGAGTGCCGAGGCGACTATTGATGTGGATGTCATTGAGCGAGTGGAGGTCATTCGCGGGCCAAGCTCTTCTCTCTATGGCACGAACGCTTTCTTCGGCGTCATCAATATCATCACCAAACGAGGACGAGATATCAAAGGCGTGGAGGTTTCTAGCGAGATCGGCAGTTATGATTCCTACAAAGGCCGGTTCACCTATGGCAATCACTTCCAAAATGGCGCAGAGTTCCTCTTTTTTGGTTCTTTCGCTGACAGCGGCGGGCATGGCCGTTTGTTTTATAAAGAGTATGATGATCCCTTGACTAATAACGGGATCGCGAGAAATGTGGATGGTAGCCGCCACTATGACCTCTTCACGAATTTTTCATACGCCGACTTCTCACTCCAAGGTAGCTACAGCTACAGGAAGAAGCACATTCCGACGGGATCCTTCGGCACGGTCTTTAACTCCTCCCATAATCAGACCTCTGATGAACACGGTTTCATTGACCTCAAATACGAGCATGAGTTTGCCAATCAGTTAGGACTCCTGGTGCGACTCTATTACGATCGCACTTTCTATCATGGCCGTGGGCTCTATGATTATTCGGAAACTGACATTCCCTCCCTTGTTTTGAATCAAGATTTTAGCTTTGGTGAAGACTGGGGTAATGAAATAAAAATTACGAAACGACTCTGGAGCAAACATAAGCTGACGGTAGGGACGGAGTATCGAGACAATATCCGTCAAGACCAGAAGAATTTCGATGACAACCCGTTCACCTCTTATTTAGATGACCACCGTAATTTGCAGATCTGGGCTTTCTACATCCAAGACGAGTATTCGATCCGGGACAATCTTATTGTGAACGGGGACAACCTACTTCTAAACGCCGGTGGCCGTTACGATCATTACGACTCGTTTGGCGGGACCTTCAATCCGCGCTTAGCACTCATCTATAATTTACCGAAAACCTCGATTAAGCTCCTTTACGGCGAGGCTTTTCGTGCACCTAATGCGTTTGAGCAGTATTATGTTTCAAGTGTCGCCTACAAAGCCAATCCTGGCTTGAAGCCGGAAAACATTGCGACCTACGAGTTAGTGATCGAAAAATATATTGGTAAGCATCTGCGCGCGGTTACGACTGGATACTACTACACAATCGACGATCTGATTAGTCAGACGACCGACCCTAATGACGGGCGTTTAGTTTTTCAAAACTTGCGATCCATCGAGGCTAAGGGTTTTGAACTGGATCTAGAGGGCAAATGGGATTTTGGCCTGGAAGGCCGCCTCGGGTACGCTCTACAGGAAACTCACGATCGCGATACGGGAGGGTCACTGACAAATTCACCCTCAAATATGGTCAAATTCAACGTGAGTGTGCCGCTTTTACAAGAAAAACTTTTCGCCAGCCTCGAAACTCGCTACCTGAGCGGGAGAAAAACCCTTGCCAATAAGTCAACAGGCGATTATACCGTGACGAATCTGACCCTGTTCACTCAGAACCTCATTAAAAACGCCGAAATATCAGGTAGTATATACAACCTGTTTGATGAACATTATGGGGACCCCGGAGCGGGAGAACATCGTCAGGATATCATCATACAGGATGGCCGAACTTTTTGGCTGAAGTTAAAGTATGGGTTTTAGAGAAGGATATCTCGGTCTTTATTAGATTTTGTCGAGAGAGACAAAACCACGCCGATGTCTTGCCGCATAGGGACCCTGTCCCCCCATCTAGGTACTGCCCGTTCGGGTCGTGGCGGGGGAAGGCCAAGAATAAGTCGCATATTGCTGATCTTGTACGAGATGCCAAGAGGATGGTCTTCAGGCAGCGATCGTGGGTCAGTATAAGTACCGAACATGCGGTCCCAAACAGTGAAGATGAAACCAAAGTTTCGGTTGAAAATTTTTCGGTCAGCAGAGTGGTGCACAAAGTGGTAGTCTGGCATCACCAGTAACCAACCGATAGGTCCTAAATTTAGCCGAAGATTCGAGTGCGAATAATGCTGATTGGCATAATAGAGAATAAGAATTGCCCATCCCCAAGCGCCACCCACAGGTATGAGGCGATCCACGAGGCTGTACGGCGCGTAGAGTAAGACTATGTGAAAGAAGCTCGATTTCATGCCCGACGCCCAGTACAGATTAGAAGAGGCATGATGCGCAGCATGAACATGCCAGAATCCCGGAACATGCTGCAGCCGATGGAACCAGTATCCCAAGAAATCGGCGACGATAAGACTGACCAAGAAAGTCACGGATGCCGGCCATTGGCTCGCGTCAAGGTGCACACTCTCTAGCCACGCAAAACCGCGTACGGATGGAAAGCCGAAGACGAGCGGCTCGATGAATTCGAGGTACAGGAACCGATACACGCCACCACAAATGATGAAGTAAATTGCGTCGACGAGGTAATTCGGCCGAGGGTCACGACGCTTCATGGGAATCAAGCGCTGAAGGGGTTGGAATATAAGGAACCCTGTCGCGCCATAAATGAAAAGTTCATTCAGTGAGGCGGCAACTGATTCATGCATCGGTTCGACAATACCAAACAGGTGGCGCTTCGTCGAGGCGCGTTCTTCGGAAAAAGTAACCTTTGAAGAGTCAAAGAGCATTTTTTTCCGGAGAGCAGGCGTTCGGGCAATTTTACACGCCTTGTATTAAGGTCCGGTAGAGACTATATCATCGATATTACTTATCCTGTTTTGACTTCCTCACTGTGTAACCAAGCACACGAGGAGGCGTGTTTTTTCGTGGGAATGCACGGAAAAAAAGGAAAATGATTCTGGCACAATTGCATGGGAGGCCCGCCTCCATGCTCATTTCTTGGATTTTTATGCTCGCCCTATCGGTGGCTGCATGTACACATCCGTTAGGTGCGTCCCACCAGCGATCTCTTGCTCTTACATTGACGGACCCTGTTCAGGTCCGTACCGATACAGTGACCCTTGCCGTCGGCACGAATCATTGGAGCGGGAAGAATGCGAGCCTCCTCGAAGATACCTTTCTTCCTCTGGCAGTTACGGTACGAAATACAAGTACAAAGACGCTCTGCGGTGGGATTGCAACCGCGACGTTGAGTGATGCTACAGGGACTTCTTCCTCGGCGATTTTTCCTGAAGGTGTCGTTACAAAGCTTATTGGACCGCTTGCCTCTTTTGACCCTTTGTTTCTTCCAACAGGAAACGACACCGTGACCACCCACGAGAAATTTTTTCTCCTCCGAGTTGGCGGGCGTGGTGGACGCATTGGTGGCGGGGGGGGTTATGGAGGTGGGTTCCCCGGTCAGTTTGGCGGCGTACCATATTTTGGTGGGTATCCTCGGAGTTCTGTTCCTCCATCCTTTGGATGGCCATCTTACTCGCCGTTTGCGCCATTCCCCCTAAGTCCGTTCTCCCCTTTTTCTTCTCCATTCCCCTCACCTTTTCCCCCGCCCTGGTCTTCACCACCCCGATTTGGTGATCTTCCTTACCGCTATATCCCTCTTCCCCCTTCAAGTCGTACTCTACCAAGAGAAGAACCGCAAGAAACAAACGTTCCAGCACTCAAAGAGATCTTCACCATTGCCTTTGCGAGTCGTTCCCTTGCCGCGCAGGAAGAACGGAGTGGGTTCCTCTTCTTTCAACTACCAATACCACAGTCAGGAGCCACTACCCTTACTTGGGATTGGTACGATTGTTCGACGCACGAGTTAGTGGCGCATCTTGCTATCCCGGTCAATCCGAAGAAGCGCCTCTGATACGAGAACAACTCTTCTAATGAGTTTTGACGAGCAAAATCGGTAATCAGCTTTATGCCGGAAACGCTCCGCTTATTCCGGCCTACATTTTGAGCAGAGTACCGAACTTGTAGTCAAAACTCATTAGAAGGATGCGCCAAGATGCGAGTTTATTGACCCTACAGTGTCGAGGATTGATTGATCAAGTGGTTTTTGTTTTCAAACAAGAAAAACCATAAGAAGAACCACTTTTCTGAATTATCCAGCCCTTAAGAGTTTTCACTTGTGATTTTCTTCCCGCGTCGCTCAATGACTTCGTCGATAAGCCCATATTCCATCGCTTGCTGACCGGTGAGAAAACGGTCTCGATCCGTATCCCGCTCAATCTGATCGAGATGCCGCCCAGTATGCCGGCTGAGAATCTGGTTGAGTTCTTCCCGCACGCGCAGAATTTCTCGCGCGTGGATATTAATATCCGTCGCCTGCCCTTCAACACCTCCCCATGGCTGATGGATCATGATGCGGGCATGAGGCAGCGCATACCGCTTTCCCTTTGCACCTGCAGTCAACAGGAGCGCTCCCATGCTAGCCGCTTGGCCGACGCAGAGGGTGGACACGGCTGGCCGGATGTATTGCATCGTATCGTAAATCGCAAGCCCAGCGGTCACAGAGCCGCCTGGAGAGTTGATGTAGAGGTAGATATCCTTCTCTGAATCATCAGATTCGAGAAAGAGAAGCTGAGCCGTCACCAAACTTGCGATATCGTCCGTGACCGTAGCGCCGAGGAAGATAATGCGGTCTTTTAATAAGCGGGAAAACAGATCATAGGCACGTTCGCCCCGACCGGTCTGTTCAACAATTGTAGGAATAAAATTCATACGTGCACCCTCGCTATCCTAGCGATTGACCGCCGCTCTCGCAATGTCTCCCCTCAACGAACCATTCGTTGGTAAAAATTCTTCGCGATAGGAAATTGCCTCAGAGGAATGCAATTAATCGCGCCCCTTCCATTACTTTCGTAGGCTCCGGCAAAACGAGGCTGGGAGGTTCTCATTGTATCTGCGGGAACCGAGAACCGCTTAGAGCGCTGCAGCGAATTCGTCTGCGGTCGCCAGAGTTGCAAGCTGCGGGAGGAGGCTCAGGGAAAAATTATGCATCTCGTTCGTAAAACTCGCGCAGCAGTCTTTGAGAACAATGACTTGGTAGCCATTATCCGCGGCGTCGCGCGCGGTTCCCTCAACTACAAAATTGGTTGCGATCCCGGCAAGCACCACTATCGAGATACTACGTCCGCGGAAGATCTGGTTCAGGTCGGTCCCGGCTAGCGCACTCACACCTCGCTTAATAACGGTCAGTTCCCCAGCCGCTGGCGCTACCCCAGGATGAAAGTCCGCGCCCCAGGACCCTTCCACGAGCGCGTTAGCTTTTTTGATCCCTGCGAACAAGGGGACGGCCTGATTAATCTCCGGATGGCCAGGTCGAAATGCCACAGCCACATGGATGACAGGGACTCCCTTGCTCCGTGCAGCCGTCATTGCCCTGGCAGTGTTCTCGATCGCCTTTTTCTCAGCCACCTGCGCCGCCATTCCTTGTCGACCAAAGCTCCCCTCGGGATCAACAATATCATTCTGAAAATCCATCACTAAGAGCGCCGTTTTGGGTTTTTCGAGTGTAAGCATTGGTAGTTACCTATCAACAGAAAGCAGGGGTGAAATGTTATTTCACTGTTGGTTTCTTTTCTCCCCAGATATCCCAGACAGCTTCATATTTCGCCGGGAACTTGGCGGTATAGTTCATAAAGGTTGTGACTGGGTAGCAGATACCGCTTTTGTGTGTTCCCTCTAACCCAGTCATAACTTCCTCTACCTTAGAGGCCGGTAGGGAAAACGCCATTTCTTCATCTTGGGTCTGGCCGAACATACGGTCTCCGGTACAGGGTAAGATCACTTGACACTCATCGGTCTGCATCGTCTTGACTACGATGTCTGCGCAGTCCAGCCGACCGCTAAATGATGAGTGCAGATATCCTCCGCTTTTATAGAGCGCTGCTTGCACGAGCCGCATTACCTGGGCCGAGTTGCCAAATACCACGATAACATCGGGTGGGTTGAACGGATGGGTCTTGAGAGGCGATGCAAAAAGCGCGGAGTATCGACCCAACTCAAACTTCGGCACTGCCGCCTCGGTCTTCGCCCCCGCTTCTAAGGTTGCCGTGTACATTCCTTCGCAGGCATGTCCTTCTTGCAAATATTCGACGTTTGGCTTAAAGCCAAGCGCAACCAGTCCAAGCGGACAGGAATGATGGTCAGCCGAGAGGCCAATCGACCACCCATAGCGGCGGACCACGTTGATCGTCTGGCAGGTGGCAAAGCGCGAGCCTAAGTCGGCTGGGGTGCGGGTCTTAGCTGGTAGCGCTTCCCCAGGTTTCAGCATTTTGATTCCGACTGGAAACGTCGCCGGTCGAATATAAGTCTCAATGGTTTCAGTAACGACTTTGACATCCATGGTTTTCTCCGAGAGGGCTTTTAGCTAGTAGCAGTTAGCTATTAGCCCAAAAGGCTCTCAAGCTTCTCCCCCTAGCTAAATACTAAGAGCTAGCAGCTAAAAGCTAATCGCTAGTACAACACCTGCCCGTCACGCAGCTTTTTCACCTCAGTTTCCGAGAGCCCAATAATATCGCGCAGCACATAGTCAGTGTGCTGGCCCCGTAATGGGGCCGCCGCCTGTACTTCACAAGGAGTGCCAGACATTTGCCAGGGAATGCCAGCATGAATACGTTTTCCCACCTCTGGATGTTCTTTTTGCACTAAATATCCACGCGCTTGGAGATGCGAGTTCGTCGTCAGGTCTTTGTTGCTCATTGAAGGAAAGGCCGCGACACCGACTTTTTGCAGCGTTTCGGTCACCTCCCAGCGATCTCGCTCTTTTGTCCAGGCCGTAATCATCTCTTCGAGAGCGTCTTCGTTTGCCTTTCTGGCAGTTACATTAGCGAAGCGCTTATCCGCTGCTAGTTCAGGCTTCCCCATCGCTTTGCACAGAGCTTGCCACTCTCCCTCGGTCCCGCAAACAATCGTCACCCATTTGTCATCGTCTCCTTTACACTTGAAGCAGCCGTGCGGCGCGATCCAGCGATCGCGATTCCCCTCTCGCTCAGGCTGGGTTTTGTTAATGGCATAGTCCATTAGTCCTTCCGGCATAAGCACAAGCAGGGCTTCCCATAGCGCTAGATCGACATGAACACCCTTGCCGGTTCGTTGGCGATAGGCAAGCGCGGCCATGGCCGCGAACGCGCCAAAAACCCCGGCATTGGGATCACCGTAGGAAATCCCTACTTCTGCCGGGCCAATCCCTCGATAGCCAGTAAGAGACGAGATCCCAGCGAGTGGCACCGAAGCTGGGCCGTACCCCATGTATTGACGCTCAGGCCCTGTCTGCCCGTATCCACAGATTGAAATCATGATAATGTCCGGCTTGATTTGTCTGAGCGTCGCGAAGCCCAATCCCATCCGGTCGATGGCGCCGGCAGAGAAGTTTTGCACGACGATATCGCTTTTAGACGCGAGTTTTTTGGCGATTTCTATCGCCTCAGGCCGAGCGAGGTCGAGTTGTAAACTCTTCTTCCCTTGACTGTATTGATTGAAATAGCCCGCACGGTTGGGGCCAGGAATATCGTCGGCAAACGAGGGAATCGCCCGGCTTACACACATCCGTTTTTGGCTCTCGATACGAATGACCTCTGCTCCCATATGGGCCATCTGCAACGTACAGTACGGGCCGGCCCAAGCCCAGGTAAAGTCGGTGACCCGGATTCCTTCGAGTGGTCGTCGTGGCATATACGCTCTCCTCCAGAAAGCAGTTAGCTATTAGCTGTTAGCTGTTGGCTAAAAAAGAAGGACTTGTTTTTGGCTAAAAGCTAAGAGCCAACTCCTAACAATTATTCTCAAATCACCCCTTGTTTTTTCAAGCTCTCAAGTTCTGCCGTTGACAATCCCAGTTTGCCGTAGACCTCGTGGTTATGCTGCCCGAGCAGCGGAGCCGGACGACGAAGTGCCCACCCTCCTTCGGACGGCTTAAACGGGGCACCAGGATAGGTAAAGGTGCCGGCTACTTGGTGACCCACCTGTGTGAAGAACTCACGCGCTTTGAGATGTGCAGAGGCAAACAAGTCAGCCATCGTGTTGACCGGGGCGAAACAAATGCGCCGTTCTTGACCGGCTTTGTACAAGTCGGCTACTTTCCATTCCGCTGCCCACTCCTGCAAGAAAGGAAACAACGCATCGTAGTTTTGCCCTCTGGTCACACGATCTTTAAAGATATCGAGCGAGGCCCACTCCGGATTACCCATCAGCTCGACGAGTCGCTGCCATTGGTCTTCTTCAACGTTGATTAAAAAGATCTTCCCGTCCTGGCAATCGAGCATACACCAAGGAAAAATCGACCGACGGCCGAGCCGGGAGGTCTCTTTTCCAGCGTAGGAGTAATGCATGAAGTTCATTTCCAGGATAGCGGCTATGCATTCTTGGATGGAAACATCGACGTGTTGGCCTTCCCCAGTTAGACATTTATGGTAATACGCCCCAAGCGTTGCCACCGCCGCATGCACACCCCCTTGAAAGTCCGCCTGATGGCCGAAGGCTTTGAGCGGAGGCAGTTCTGGATAGTCCGATGCACCTGGGCTGATAAATGCCCAGCCTCCGGCATTGGTGCCAGTTAGCTCATAGGCATTATAGTCATGATAGGGACCAGTTTGCCCAAAGTACGAGATACTGGTCATAATCAGACCGGGATTAGCAGAGTGAAGTTGTGCAAAGTCGAGCCCGACACCGGCCATCTCAGACGGGCGATAGTTGTGGATAAGAATGTCCGCTTGCGAACACAGGCTCTGCAGCAGAGCCTTACCTCGGGGAGTCCGCAGGTTAAGAGTCACACAAAGTTTGTTAGTATTCAGGTATAAAAAGAGCCCGCTTTTTTCCGGATGCGGAGTGTCCCCGGGAAATGGTCCGCGTTGGCGAGAGCTGTCGCCTCCCGGCTCTTCGACTTTAATCACCTCGGCCCCGAAGTCAGCCAGTAGTTTCCCCAAATAAGGGGACGAGACGAGGTTGCCACACTCAATAACTTTGAGGCCCGTGAGCAATTGTTCTGCCATTACATTTCTCCGTCACAAAAGATCACTTGATTGCAATCGGGTTCACCGGTGAGCCAGCGCCACCAACGACCTTGAGCGGCGCGCCGACGAAGAGGAACGTATACTGGCCGTCTTTGGCACAGTCATTGGCTAAATCCGTGAGCCAGTCAATTTCATTGAAGATAACACCAAGGTTGCGCAACAGCGCTGCATGTAAAGGGATAAACGTTTCTGTCTCCGGGTGCAGAGTCTGTTCAGAAGCAACGGTGTCACTTCCTAATGACGGAATCTCCATTTCATGGAACCACTTGACCAGTTCCGGGCTGTACGTCAGTCCAGGCTCACTCATTGATTTATTGGGAAAAAATGCATCCGAGCCTTCGTCATAAAAACGCTTGAGCCAGCCCGTGTGGATCAGCAGAATATCGTGTTTTTCGATCGGTGACTTCTGGAACTCGGCAGTTTTGCGCAAGTCATCAAGAGTGATGCCCTCGTTCGCCTTCAGATGCTCCACCTTCTTATATCGCGCGACATCCAGCAGAATGCCTCGTCCCACAACGCCATGCTCGGCGATCTTCTCGATACTGCACTTTTGCAGCCCGCCAATTGTGGTCTTGGCATCGTAGCCATTATAAATTTTGTCATCGTACCAGACGTGCCCCAACGCGTCGTACTGCGTCGTCCCCTGGAGGTACATAAAAATGACATCGTCCGAATACTCGATCCCACCGGGAAATGCCTGGGCTCGCCCGTTGAGATAATGGCCTTTATCCATTGCCATCGTGCGGGTCGGCTGTCCACGCCCGGGATAGATAGGGTCACCTCCCGGTCGCGCCACCGGTATACCAAGGGCAAAGACCTTCCCTTGTCGGACAGCTTTGACCCCACGCAGCACTTCTGCGCTAGTTAAAAAATTCAACGCGCCGATCTCATCGTCGGCACCCCAACGTCCCCAATTTTTTGGCGCGTCCTTTAAGAGTTCAGTGAATGATTTTGCCGCCACGGTAGTTTCGCCTCCTTATAGAAAGATCGCTAGAGCCCTGAACAAGTTCAACGCAGTCCTCACCATTCATTACTCGTTGCTTATTCCTTCATTAGATTACTCCTTGTTCTCCCAGGGATTCGATCTCACTTGTACTGAGTCCTAACAAAGTACCATATACCTCATAATTATGTTCGCCTAAACCCGGCCCGGTGAATCGGACCTCACCCGGTGTTTCGCTTAGCTTCGGGACAATCCCGGGCATTCGCAATGCCCCAAGTACGCGGTCGTGTAAAGTCAGCAACATATCTCGGGCTTGAAAGTGCGGGTCCTTAACAATATCTGCGATTGAGTACACGGGGCCGGCCGGAATGGGCGCCGCCTCTAAGCGGGACAAGAGCGTCTCTAGTTCCTGATCGGCAGTCCAGGTCGCAACCATCTCATCGATTGCTTCACGATTCCGTACTCGCTCTATCTGGGTAGCAAAGCGAGGATCGCTCACTAATTCTTCTCGCTGCATGAGCGCGCAGAGGCGACGGAATAACCCATCGGTATTTGCCGCAATGACGATCCATTGGCCATTGCGGCAAGGATAAAGATTCGACGGGGCGAAGCCAGGCAACAAAGTGCCTGTGCGCGTCCGGACAAATCCTGTGCGATCATACTCGGTCAAGGTTCCTTCGAGCAGGGCGAACACCGCTTCGTACAAAGCCGTATCAATCACTTGTCCCTGCCCTCCGTTCACGTCACGATGATAGAGCGCCATGAGCGTACCGAGCGCGGCGAACATCCCAGCCAGCGAATCCCCTAAACTAATGCCAACGCGACAGGGAGGACGATCGGGAAATCCAACGAGATGACGGAGTCCTCCGAATGCTTCCGCCACCGCCGCGAATCCTGGTTTTCCATGATATGGGCCTGTCTGTCCATAGCCGGAGACACGCACAAATACGAGTCCTGGGTTGAGTTGGCGGAGAGTATCGTAGCCTAATCCCCAGCCTTCAAATGTTCTAGGGCGAAAATTTTCGAGTAACACGTCAGCTTGCTGAGTTAACTTGCGGAGCAGCTCTTGACCTTCACGCATCCGCAAGTTGAGAGTGATGCACTTCTTGTTACGCGCAATACTCGGCCACCATAAACTCCTCCCGTCGTCCAACGCCTGACCAGTGGTGCGCATGGGGTCACCTTCATCAGGCGCTTCAATCTTAATCACCTCGGCCCCAAAGTCTGCTAACAGCCGAGCGCAGAACGGCCCGGCTAAGAGGACTCCGGTCTCAATTACGCGAATGCCGGCAAGAGGCCCGCCAGAGAGCCGAAGCATTTGCTCTTGATTTGTAGACTGTTCATCGATCTTCATTGCTGAATGCTTCGTCCCTACTTCATTACCGTAGCTGCTGTCCGAATCGCGCTGATGATATTTTGGTACCCCGTACAACGGCAGAGGTTTCCGGCGATGCTGTTACGAATCGTGACCTCGTCAGGATGAGGATTTTCTTGGAGAAGGTGGTACGCAGACAACACCATCCCAGGGGTGCAATAGCCGCACTGCAATCCATGATGCTCGACAAATGCCTGCTGGAGAGGATGGAGACGGTCTTTCCCCAACGGCGTCAGTCCTTCAATGGTCATAACCTGACACCCTTCAACGTCAGCCGCAAGAACGGTACAAGACTTCACCGTTACACCATCCAGCACAACCGTGCACGCCCCACAATTGCCGGTGAGACAGCCGATGTGAGTTCCAGTGAGACCGAGATGATCGCGTAAGAAATCAACCAGCAACGTACGCGTATCAATGTCTGTTTGGCGCGCGGTGCCGTTCACCGTCACATTCACTGTTGTTCTCACCGGAACGTTCTCCTTTTTCATTCTTCCCCACTACGAAGTGAGAAGGAACCTACAAGCACTATTCAACTCGACACTCGCGCTAGGGCGGACGTCAAAGCCCTCCGGGTAAATACTCGCACCATAGCGCGTTTGTAGCCTGCATCAGCGTGCAGCTCATTGGTTGGCTCGGCAGAGGCGTTGTAGGCAGTTTCGGCAATTTCGTTGATCAGTTGGTCATCTATACGTCTTCCCTGGCAGCGTCCTTCAATCTCTTGCAAACGAAAAGGTATTGCTCCACCACCGCTAATACCTAGAGCGATCCGCTGACACACACCATGCTGGAGCGTCACGATTGCTGCAACCCCAACGATGGCAAAGCCACCTTCGATCCGCCGATGTTTTGCGTAGGCCGAGCCAGTCCCAGCCGGCAACACCGGCACGCGTATTTCGGTGACGATCTCCTGAGGTCCAACTGCTGTCGTCATATAGCCGAGAAAAAACTCTGCGGCATTCACGAGTCGGTCCCCTGCCAGTCCGACGAGACGAAATTTGGCATCGAGAGCTAAACACACTGGTGGATAGTCTGCAGCCGGATCGAAGTGCGCTGTACTCCCACCGATGGTACCACGATGACGGATCTGGACGTCACCAACATCGGCACCGGCTTCGGTCAGGATGGCACAGTGTTTCTGGAGGAGCGACGACGTCGCCACAGCATGGTGGGTCGTTAGCGCTCCGATCGCGATTTCGTTTCCCTCCTCTCGGATATAAGCGAGCACTGGCCGCAAGCGATTCAGGCTCACCAGATGCTTGGGAGCAACGACTCCGAGATTCATGGCTGGCATCAGCGACTGCCCGCCAGCTAACAGTTTGGTATCGTCTCCCAGTTCAGCGAGCAAACGAACAGCTTCGGTTACACTTTGCGGGGCATGGAAAGAGAACGGCTGACGAATCATGCAGCGGTCCTTACCTTCGCTTCTTGAATCCAATGCCAGACCCGATTGGGGGTCAGCGGGGTCTCATTAATCTGGACCCCGAACGGCGCAAGCGCATCCTCTACCGCGCTCACCAAGGCGCCAAACGGAGCCGAGATAGCCGACTCCCCGGCCCCTTTCGTTCCGAGGGGTGTAAATGGACTCGGCGTCTCTTGATGATACACTTCGATTGGCGGCGCCTCTTTAGCGGTCGGTATCGTGTAGTCCATAAAGGTCCCGGTCAGAAGCTGCCCATCTTCATCGTACGCCAGTTCTTCATAGAGCACGCCGCCAAGGCCTTGAATCGTAGCGCCAATCACTTGCCCATCCACCAACAGCGGGTTGATGATCTTGCCGCAATCGTGCGCCAGTACGTAACGCAGCGGCGTAATCATGCCTGTCTCTACATCCACCTCAACCACTACAATCCCAACCGCGTAGGGATAACTGGGATAGGTGTTGATCCGGCCATTGTCGTCAGGAATATGGCTAACATTCCCCATACGGAAGTAGCGTGTAGATTCAAGTCCGGGTTCTATGCCAAGGGCGGCAGGAAAGAATGGCTTGCGATAGATGGTCCGGCAAACTTCAATGAGCGAGATCGCCCGTTGCGGCGCCTGCTTGATGAACACCTTGCCATCCGCAAGATCCAGATCGTCGGGCGCTGTCTCTAACATATTTCCCGCGACCGTGAGAATTTTGTCCCGCAATTCATTGGCCGCTATATGCGCAGCGCTCCCACCGATGATCACACTACGCGAACTCCAATTCCCCAAGCCGAAAGGGCAGAGCAGCGTATCACCCTGAATCACGTTGACATTCTCTAGCGTCACGCCCAGCCGATCGGCTACGATTTGCGCAATGCCGGTTTCGTTGCCGCCCCCCGGAGACGTCACGCCGGTCAATACCGTTACCGTTCCCGTCGGACTCATCCGTACCGTGGCGCTGTCATACGCGACGAAGAGGCTGTCGGGAAAACAGCCGCCTTCAGGCGTCAGCTCGAAGCCAATTCCCAAGCCGAGATAGCGACCTTGAGCACGCGCCCGTTCTTGTTCCTCGCAGAAACTGGCATAGCCCGCCTTTTCTAACGCCAGATCGAGCGCGCCGGCATAATTCCCGCTGTCTGCTCGCATGCCGGTGATTTGTGTATAGGGGAACTCATCGGGTCGGATGAAATGCTTTCGTCGCACTTCAGCACGGTCCATCCCCAGTTTCCGAGCGACCGCATCCATCACGCGGTTCATCACAAATGATGAAGACTCTTTGCCAAACCCGCGATAGGCGTGCAGCGAACCTTTATTGGTGACGACGATCGACAAGTCGATGTCACAGTTGGCAATCTTATACGCCCCAGGCAAGGAAAACGCGGTGACGACCGGCATCCCCCAACCGCCGAGCGTCGTGCAGGCGCCGTTATCGCAAATGATACGATCCTTGAAACCGATGATCGTACCGTCTTTCTCGAACGCCACTTCGTAGTGATGAATCTGATCTCGCCCGTGACCAGAGGTCTGGAGGTGTTCAATACGTTCCTCGACCCACTTGACCGGCTTGTCGGTGAGGAGCGCCAAAAGACAGATGAGCGGCTCTTCAGGATGAGCGGCGATCTTGAGGCCGAAGCCGCCGCCAACGTGAGTCTGGATCACACGAATGCCTTGCTCGCTCATGTCCAACGTTTGTGCGAGGGCGTTGCGAAGAATATGCGGTGTCTGGGTAGATGCCCACAAGGTGAGCAGGTTTTGTGTCGGGTCAAACGCGGCAACATAAGCGCGAGGTTCCATCGGGCTGCCGGTATGGCGGCGGATGCGGATGGTGCCTTTCAGTACGTAGGCGGCCCGAGCTAATGCCTCCTGTGCATTGCCGCCCTGAAAGTTGACGTGCAGCATCTGATTGGTTTTCCACTCGGGATACAAGAGAGGTGAGCCAGGTTCGAGGGCTTTTTCCGGATCGACAACCGGCGGTAACTCCTCGTACTCAACTTGGATGAGATCGAGCGCCTCGGCCGCGATATAGCGGTCATCAGCAACCACCGCCGCCACGGGCTCGCCCACATAGCACACACGATCAACTGCCAGACAATAGACATCAACACCGTTACCACCGGAAATACGCGGATCAGCCGTAAAGGGAATTGGGTTGGTATGGTCCTGGATTTCTTTCCCCGTCAACACGGCGCGCACTCCAGGGTGTTGTCGCGCAACACTCGCGTCGATGCGTGCGATGCGGGCGTGCGCGATAGGACTGCGCAGTACTGACATGAAGCCTATATCTGGCAAGTTGACGTCACCCGCGTACTGACCTTTGCCAGCGACGAGTATGGCATCAAGCTTGCCTGGAACTGCTTTGCCAATGTAGGCCATGAGTTCCTTTCCGGTCGCTATTTCGGGGGCACGATAAGCCCAAAACGGCACAGGGTCAAGCATGTAATCTCTTGCATTTGATCCCCTTCCACTTAGTAGCGCTTGCACTTTCAGCCAATTTTTACGATGCTCCTTTCATGCGAAATAAAAGCCTTGACAGGTCTATGTAAAGATGTAGTTACAAGAAGAACCACATCAGTTATTGGAGGAAAGCTGCATGCCCGAAGTCGGAGTACGCGAATTAAAAGTCCGAGCCTCAGAGATCGTCCGGGACGTCCACAATCGGCGCACCCGCTACACGATCACCTATCGAGGACGCCCCGTTGGCGCGCTTGTTCCCTTAGAAGAAACTCGGTCGGCAACTCTCCCTCAAAGCGAACAGTCTTCCGCAACCGCCTGGGAAGATCTGGTTCGCTTAGGCAAAAAGATTGGCCAGAAGTGGCCCGCTCGTACGCCGAGTGCAAAACTGTTGTCAGCCATGCGCCGTTAAAGAATAGTATGGGGAAAACGTACACAGTGGATGCGAGCGTCTTCTTGAACGCTTTCAATCCCCATGAAGCGGGTCACGACACCAGCCATTCCCTGCTGGCTCGCCTACAAGAACGAGCGCTTCCTATTGTTGTCCCTTCATTGTTGCTTCCTGAGGTCGCTGCCACTATTAGCCGGGGCCGCGGAGATGTACATCTCGCCCGTGAGTTTACCACTGCGCTCAGTCGCCTCCCTCATCTTGTCCTGGTTTCGCTAGACGTTGTGTTGGCCCAGCAAGCCGCTGAGGTAGCCGCACAAGCTCGACTGCGGGGAAGCGATGCGGTGTACGCTGCCGTTGCTCTCCGTTTCGGCAGCATATTGATAACGCTTGACCGCGAGCAAAAAAAGCGAGTGTCTGGGGTCCTGACTACCCGTTATCCGGCTGAGGCGCTCGCGGAAGAGAGAGGCTCTTGAGAGCAGGCCTCGTAACGAATTAAAGACTACTGACGAAAACTCAGCGCATATTCGCCTTGAAAGGATTTCCATGCCCACTCTACGACGCGCCCGGCCAGCACTCATGCATGCCGACAAAACACTGACCGACTACTCAATCTGGACGTTAGCGTATTGTCAGGCTGACATGCCGTACGACTTCTTCGGTGGCTCGGGCTTAATGAGCAACCAGGGCACGATCCAGATTCCTATGCTCTATACCGTGCTGGTTGGTGGTGAGGTCGGCGGAAAGAAGCATGTCGCGCTCGTTGATGCCGGCTTTGGCAATCAGGAGTGGATGTCACGGTATAAATTTTTCGCTTGGGAAGATCCACAAACAGTGCTAGCCAAGGTTAACCTGAAGCCAGAAGATGTCAGTGCGATTCTCGTCACGCATCTCCACTTTGATCACATTGGCAACTTCGGCGCGTTTCCTAATGCTCATCTCTACATTCAACTCGACGAGTACATGGGTTGGCTGCGCATGTTAGCCCTACCGGCTGATTTTGGCGGTGGAGAACGAGCGTGGTTACTTTCGTCGCTTGATCCGCAAGATATTCACAATGTGGCGACGGCCATCAGCCGAGGAAAAGTGAGTCTGATTGAAGGCGATATGGAGGTCTTGCCTGGGATCACCGCACATCTGGCCAAGGATTCGCACACCTTTGGTACGCAGTGGTTCGAGGTGCAAACGCTTAACGGTTGCTTTGCCATCGCCGGAGATACAGTCTACTGGTATTCCAACGTCGAAAAAATGTGGCCACCGGGCTACAACCAAGGCAACCCCTTTAACCAACTGTTTACGTACGATCGCATCCGTCGCACCCTCGGCAAAGAATTAGAACGGCTGATTCCAGGACACGATCCGCAAGTCTGGCATCGTCACCGTACCTGGACCGTTGGGCCCAACGAAGTGGCTGAGATTACGTTGGCGAAAGGACAGAAGTCGTGGAAGACACGGTAACGATAGGGGCGTATGGCAGTACATCCCTACTCCTTCGGCAATAGCTCTCCCCTCTAGTTCAAACAATCGATGCAAGGCACTCCCTACGTTACTGAGCCGCCGTAATCTTCTCACTTTGTTCTCAGATCCGGGAGGGGTTTATCCTTGTAATAAGTCTGGACCGCCTTCAGATTCTCCTGATGCACCTCTCGATACGGCTCAAAATGATGAACCCAGCCCTTGGCAACGGAATCACCAATGTATTCTTCCATCGTACCGTTCACGTAATCCTTCTCATGGGCGCGAGTGAGGATTTTGGTGATGTAGTCTATAGTCGCGTCAATCAAGGTTTTGTCGTAGCCTCCCTTCATAATGACGTTGGGATCACCATGGGTGGGATATATCTTCTCGATATCCATGGCCCTGAGTTTTTTGAGATTCTTGATATGCTCGGCAAGATTGCCAATTTCCACCATGTAAGTCAGAGAATCTTCGAGGGTATCACCTGCCAATAAGGTCTTCTCAGAGGGGATATAGAGTACGCTACCATCCGCGCTATGAATGTTGAGGTGATACAGTTCGAGTTTAAGATCGCCAATGTAGAGATCTAACTTGTCGTAGTAGACGACCTTCGACAGGACAAGAGGCCTAATTCCAGGCGGACCGAGTGCTTCCCCTACTTCGATTTTTTCCTTGTTTCTTGCCAGCGTCTCTCTGCCTAGAGCGGTGGCGATGATAGGACTATCTGTGTAGACAACGTTCCCGGCGATGTGGTCTGGGTGCCAGTGACTTAACACCACAGTAAACTGCTTTATTCCTTTACGTGCAAGATAATTTCTTACCCACTTCGCTTGCTCAATCGAGGGAAACGTATCATAGACAATAGCCTTGTCTCCGCTATGGATGGCATAGGTGGCAACACCGAGCTTCATTGCCCCGTCATCTTGCCAGTTCCGCTCAGTACTAAAGACACGTTTTCCACTCGGATCACGGCCATCGTAAAAAGCAAGCATGTGGTCATTGATCTCAATGACCCTCATACCGGGCAAATCTTCTGCGTAGGCAAAATTGGTCAGAATAACTGACAGTATCAGAGCAAAGATCACTCGCATGACCAATGTGATAATTTCTCGGAGGTCACGAAGCTCACGCGAAGTGCAGACACTTATCTGCCACCTCTCTTACTGAGCGGGTGCTGGGTTCAACACTCGGCCCAGGAAGAGAATCGTCCCACTCTGGTTATCACGGATTAGAAACAAGAAAGGGTGATCGGCACGGAAAGTCGGAGTCGGTGGCTCAACTCTCGCGCTCGTAAAGCTCACCACAGCCGCTGTTGCGGCAGCAGCTTCCGTTCCTTCTTCGTTCACTTCCACGAAGGCCTTATGCACCACCTCTGAGAGAGCGAGGAGTTTTGCCTCAGGCGCATCGCTCATCCCGGTAAAGCCGCCCGCCTGAAAAGCTGCTGGCATTCCCATTTTTGTAAGCGTTGGCGGCAAGGAGTAAAGCGTCTCTAGCTTGAATTTTGGCAAGAACACGTGCACCTTCTGCTGCTGCAGTGCCTCCAGCCATTTTGCCAGGCTCGTAGATGTCAACTGCTTTTCAATTGCCGGCAACCCATCGTGTCTCTTCGGTAACAAGACAGCCATTGTCAGCGCATTGCCACGGTAAGGTAAGGCGAGAAGTTGGAAACCGTCCGGATTAGGTTTCAGTTCGTACGCAAACCGTTCCTGATTCAGGACCGGATCATTACGCGTGCCATCGGGGAAAAACTCAGCATACCGCCATTGCTTATCGTGCGCGGACATCAGCATGACCTTCCCTGTGGTTCCATCCTGAAGGGTGAAGGCAGATTCTTGGGTGTCCTTTTTGTCGAACTCGTCAGCCCAGTTGCCTTTGAAATAAATCGCATTCGTCAACACCAAGCGAGTGTTCCGAGTAATGATTCCCGGCGCTAGGAGGTTGGTAATTCGCTCTTTGGTCTGCCGTGCCACCCAGTTATTGATACGATCTCGTTCTTCCTCAGGCTTGTGGAGGAAATCGACCGGAAATGCTGCCGCTCCATAAGCGTCGCTCAGTACCTTAAGGAAAGCCGCACGGAAGGGAAAGGTTTGTTCAGCCCAGAGGGCGTTGGCAATGTTCAGTTCGTACTGGTCTACTTGCTGACGAAGGGTGTTGAGTTCATTCGCAACGGCAACGGATCGTTGAGTAACCTCTCGCAGTTGTGACGATTGGTTTTCTGCGCGAAGCTGGGTGATCTGCTTGGTGAGACTCTGGTACTCCTGTTCAAGTTGAGTAATCTGTTTTTTGATCTTCTGGTTTTGTCCCGCATCCGTTCCGCCGATGAGGTGCTGTCGCAAGCGAGCCTGGTCAGAGTGCAAAACGGCGGTGTTCCACGGAAGCTCTTGGGCGTCAACACCGGTGTTTCGCGCCGCTTCGGGAAACCGCAGCACAGTGCCCATCTGTTGCGCGGTTTCCCCCCGTGCTCCTTCCATCGTCATGGTCAGCGCGCTGGAGATAGAATACGGCGAGAAGAATAAATTCTTGTCGGCGTTCTCCGGCGCCAGTTGGCGGTAGAGATCTACAGCAAAGTTGTTGTTCGCTAAAGCGACTTGGTTCATTGCCTGCTGGTTTAGCTCAGCCGCCCATAGGTCAGCAATACTGCCGCACCGGTAGCTGTGCTGAAGGGGTACAGAAAGCATCGTTACCAGCCCTAGCAGCGAAACAGACCGTCGCATAGCATCTCCTTTTTTTGATCCTTGCACGTTGGAAGAAGAGCGAACTCGCAGAAAACAGCGCGTAAGCCTTGCTCATCACTCGAACTGCCCACCTCCGGGATGCGTTAAGGCAATTTGTAACATTCGGTGATGCCGTGGCGGCATGGGAGGGAGGTTCGCCGGGTCGAACCAGTCCGCGGCAAGGGTTTCGATCCCATCGGGAATCGGCACTCCGGCCTCAATCCCAGCACGAAAGAGAGCCGCGGCAAGTTGCACCTGGTTGCCATCAGTATAGGTGTGGTACATCGCCGGACCGGTAAACACGCCGATCAACTGGGTTGGCTGAATGCGCAATTGTAACTCTTCATAGGCTTCGCGGACGATCGTTCCTGCTGGCGTTTCCCCTAACTCCATGAGTCCCGCCGGGAGACCCCAGGTGTGACTATCGGAGCGCAGCCCAAGCAAGACCCGGCCGGTCAGATCTTGAATGACCGCACCGGCCGACATTAGAATAATGCGCGCCGGACCAACCGCTTGGCGCAAGGGCCACAGATAGCTTTGTTCGCTGGAAGTACTGGTAGGTGGATCGAAATAAGGCAGGTCCTCAACTCGCAAGGAGTGGAGCATCGCTGCATACCAAGGGGGACACTGTTCAGGCAAATTCTCTAGAGAGAAAAAGTGACCAAGACTTGTTTCCTGTCCATCCGCTTGTAATTCACCCCCGACGATGGAGCATTCAATCGCCACGGTGAATTGCTGTACGTAATCGCCATTGGGATACTGGAAGTCCCATTCGGGAGCGGCGTAGACACCGACCAAGCGTTGCGGTTGTACGACCAAGCCGGTTTCTTCGGCCGCTTCACGAACGACACACTCACGGAAAGTTTCCCCGATCTCGACTATACCACCAGGCAGTCCCCACCACTCAAAGTCGGTTCGCCGCTGAAAGAGCAGCCACCCTTCGGCATTACGGATCAAAGCTGTAGTATACGCTAGCAGGGTTTTGCGTGATCCGATACGACTACGCAACCAGCGAAGATAATTGGGAGAGTCGGAAGGCACGGAAGAATCTCGAACACGCGTCTTTGTGGCGAAGAAAGAACAGTGCAGCCTATTCGTCCTGCGTCACGCGCAAGACCTCCGATACGGTAGTCGTGCCTTCGCGCACTTTGCGCCACCCGTCCTCACGGAGCGTCCGCATGTCCTGACTTACGGCAAAGTTTTTGATGATATCGGAGGAAGAGTGTTTGAGGATCAACTGTCGTATCCCTTCAGTCACAATGAGAAGTTCGAAGATACCACTGCGGCCGTGGTACCCGGTCATATCACATGCCTCGCATCCTCGCGCCTCATAGGCCGTCATCGGAAGCGCGCTCGCCCCATTTATGGGAATCCCATTTTCTCCCGGCCTGACTCCTCCTTCGATAGGACGACGACAATGCCGACACAAAGTTCGCACCAGCCGCTGGGCCATAACCGAGAGGAGGGATGAGGCTAAAAGATAATCTTCCACTCCCATTTCGAGTAACCGCGAGATCGCACCAGCCGCATCATTGGTGTGTAGCGTTGAGAACACCAAGTGACCGGTGAGCGCCGACTGCACGGCGATTTCCGCCGTCTCAAAATCGCGAATTTCGCCAACCATGATGACATCAGGATCTTGCCGCACGATCGAACGCAAGCCGTTGGCGAAGGAGAGGCCAATCTGCGGTTTGACATGAATCTGGTTCACTCCCGCCAGTTGGTATTCTACTGGGTCTTCTATGGTGATGATTTTTTTGTCAGGCGAGTTGATTTTATCGAGTGCCCCATACAAGGTCGTGGTCTTGCCGCTGCCGGTCGGGCCAGTCACGAGGATCATGCCGTAGGGCCGGTTGATCTGCTTGTCGAAGGCGTCCATGGTGTCGGTTGGGAATCCCAGCGTTTCTAGGCTTACAACGATGCTCGATCGATCCAGAATACGCATCACTACGCTCTCCCCATATAAGGTGGGGAGGGTAGAAACGCGTAAATCGATCTCACGCCCTAACATGCGGAGCTTGATACGACCGTCCTGAGGCAGACGACGTTCCGCAATGTTCAGCTTCGCCATGAGCTTGACGCGGGAAATTAATGCCGCCTGGAGTTTTCGCGGCGGCGACTCGACGTCATGCAAAATACCATCAATACGGTAGCGGATATGCAGCTTTTTTTCGAATGGTTCAATGTGAATATCCGACGCACGCCGTTCCAGAGCGCGCACAATCAACGAATTGACTAAACGAATAACTGGGGCTTCACTCGCGAGGTCACGTAAATGTTCGACATCTTCTTGGTCATCTTGAAGATACTCTACTTCGCCGGCTTCAACTTCTCCAACCCGCCCTCCAGGTTCAGCCGCACCCTCTGCATAGTAGGTACTCAGGGCTTCAAGGATGTCGCGCTCGCGGGCAAGGCGGCGAGAGAGCCGCAACCCGGTCGCTTTCTGAAGCGACTCGATGACGTACAAATCCCCAGGATCGGTCATCGCCGTGATGAGTTGTCCATCGTGAATAGCCAGGGGGCAGATGCGTGCTTGGCGGAAAAATCCGGGGTTAATATTATTGAGCGGCGGTGGTTCTTGCGGAAAGTCACGGGCACCGAGGATGGGCGCCTGATAGTATTCGGATAGTAAGGCAAGCAAATCGTCTTCTGAGAGGAATCCGAGTTCCACCAGTAAGCGCTCAAGGGGTTCACTCCGCTCTTGCTGGACCCGGTGGACTCTACGGAGATCTTCAGTCGATACTTTGCCCGTGGCAAGAAGCAGTTCTTCGAAGCGGGTCATAACGTTAGGAAGCGTTCAGGTAAAATATACCCGAAATTTCTCCTCTTTCAGTGGATCAGATTGCCAATTCGCTCCCAGCGAACCCAACGATCTTGTCCATCCCACGACCAGTAAATTAAAAACGCCTTCCCTTTGACGTCATCGAGATCGACAAATCCCCAAAAGCGGCCGTCGTGACTTTGGTCACGATTATCACCCATCACAAAAAGTTTATGAGGTGGGACTGTCACTGGACCGAAATTGTCACGTGGCCCAGGGATCTCTCGATCTCCATCGGCAAAGGTCGCATAGGGGTCATCCACTTTTTTTCCATTGACGTAGACCTCTTTATGGCGGATCTCGACCGTGTCTCCAGCAACCGCAATCACTCGCTTGATGAAGTCCTTGGTGCGGTCTTTAGGGTAGACAAAGACGACGACATCACCACGCACGGGGAATCCCCACTCCCACAGGGTGGTTTCGATCGGATAGGGTAAACGTAAACCGTACAGGAACTTATTCACGAGAATGTGGTCGCCGATTTGTAAGGTCGGAAGCATCGAGCCTGAGGGGATCTTGAACGCTTGCACGATAAAGCTACGAATAAACAACGCGAGTAACAGGGCGACAAGTAACGCTTCGGTGTATTCTCGCGTGACGGACTTCTGTTGACCGGATTTCCCTGAAGCAGCTGGACGCTTCGCCTCTTGCGTGCGGTGCTCAACCGCAACGACCGACTCATCGGCCCTGGAAATTTTGTTTCTCACACACTCCCCTTCTGTCTGACTCCTGGGTTCGGGCTAGGCATCTCTGACTCGCAACAGCGCAAGGAAGGCTTCTTGGGGAATTTCCACTCGCCCTACCTGCTTCATGCGCCGTTTCCCCTCTTTTTGTTTTTCTAGCAGCTTTCGCTTTCGGGTAATATCCCCGCCGTAGCACTTTGCTGTGACATTTTTGCGCAGCGGCTTGACCGTCTCCCGAGCGATCACTTTACCGCCAATAGCAGCCTGTACGGCGACCTCGAACATCTGGCGCGGAATGAGTTCACGCATCTTCTGTGTGATCTCCCGCCCTCGAGCATAGGCTTGATCCTCATGGACGATCAAGGAAAGCGCATCAACCAGGTCACCATTGATACGGATGTCAAGCTTTACCAGATTCGCCGGACGCAGGTCGAGATACTCGTAATCAAACGACGCATATCCCCGGCTGATCGACTTGAGTCGGTCATGAAAATCAATGACAATTTCATTGAGCGGTAGCTCATACAGCAACATCACGCGATTCATCCCTGGATATTTGAGTTCTCGCTGGACCCCACGCCGTTCTTGACAGAGCTGCAATACGTTCCCGACAAACTCGCTCGGCACGTGAACAGTCGCCAAAATGAAGGGCTCTTCTATGTATTCGATTTCCGGCTCTGGTGGTAACAGAGCCGGGTTATCGACCAGGAGTGACTCCCCTTTTAAGGTTATGACACGGTATTCAACTGTCGGTGTCGTCGTAATCAAATCCAGCCCAAACTCTCGCTCCAACCGTTCCTGGACGATTTCCATATGCAAAAGCCCAAGGAAACCGCAACGGAAACCGAACCCGAGCGCGAGTGAACTTTCCTTCTCGTAAGTGAACGAGGCATCGTTGAGACGGAGCTTCTCAACCGCATCACGCAACGAGTCGTACTCGTGGGCCTCCACTGGATAAAGCCCAGCAAAGACCATGGGTTTGACCTCTTTAAAGCCCGGCAACGGCGCAGCCGTCGGCCGGGTCGGATCGGTGAGGGTGTCGCCAATACTGGCCTCAGTCACTTCCTTGATCCCGGCCATGACAAAGCCCACCTCGCCCGGTCCAAGGGCGTCAACCGTTAGTGGTCGCGGGGCAAACACGCCAACACGTTGGACTTCGTAAATTTTGCCGCTCGACATAAGCTGGATGGCCATCCCCTGGCGCAGTACGCCATCGAAGATACGGACAAGAATGACCGCCCCTTGATAGGTATCGAACCAACTATCAAAGAGGAGAGCCTTGAGCGGGGCGTCTGCCTCACCGCGCGGAGGAGGAATTGTCCGAATAATCCCTTCCAAAACTTCGTGAATGCCTCGCCCTTCTTTGGCGCTGGCGAGGATGGCTTCGCTGCCGTCGAGACCAATGATCTCCTCAAGCTCCTTGCGCACTCGCTCAGGCTCAGCGCTGGGGAGGTCAATTTTGTTGATAACCGGTAAGAGTTCCAAATGATGATCGAGCGCGAGGTAGGTATTGGCAAGGGTTTGGGCTTCTACTCCTTGGGTAGCATCAACGACCAGAATTGCCCCCTCACAAGCGGAAAGGCTACGAGATACTTCGTAAGAGAAATCCACATGCCCGGGGGTGTCGATGAGATTCAGCGAGTAATCTTCTCCGTTTTTGGCATGGTAGCGTAACCGGACAGTACGGGCTTTGATCGTAATACCCCGCTCCTGTTCCAGGTCCATCGTATCAAGGAACTGCGCCCCGCTCTCTCGTTCACTGATTGAGCCGGTATACGATAACAGCTTGTCAGCGAGGGTTGATTTCCCATGGTCGATGTGAGCGACAATGCTGAAATTGCGGATATGCTTAGTGTCCATGTATCCGGGTACGGAAGAACTCGACTGTCTGTCGCAACCCGTCCTCCAGTTTCACCTCAGGCCGCCAGCCGAGCACTTGTGCCGCACGGTCCCAAGCAAGTACACTACGTCGCGACTCCCCTGGTTTGGCTGGCCCATGTATCTCAGGAGCTGAGGAGCCAGCGAGAGTACGCAAGTGACCAAACAACTGATTTACGTTCGTCTCGATACCTGTCCCGATATTGATCGGCCCAGTGTAATCTACCTGTAGGGCTGCTAGGTTCGCCCGGGCAACATCACCGACAAATACATAGTCCCTGGTCTGGTTCCCGTCACCATTGATCACCGGCTGTTGTCCTGATAGCAACCGAATCGTAAAAATCGCGACCACCCCGGCCTCACCATGCGGATCCTGTCGTGGACCATAGATATTCGCATACCGAAGCGCAATATAGGGAAGGCGATACTCGGTCTGGTAAAAATAAAGATAATGCTCTCCAGTACGCTTACTTACCCCATATGGACAGATGGGGTGAGTATGATGTGCTTCGCTCGCCGGAAAGCTCTCTTGTTCCCCGTATACGGTCCCTCCTGAGGAGGCAAAAATGACTTTTTTAACTCCTGCTTCACGGGCCCCTTCGAGGAGATTGAGCATGCCAAGGATATTCACGTGGGCATCGAAGAGGGGATCAGCCACCGAGCGACGGACGTCCATCTGCGCCGCGTGATGATTGAGAATGTCGATTTTCTCTTGAATGATGAGCTGTCGTACGGCTGGGTCTTGAATATCAGCCTGCACGAAGCGGGCTTTGGGATGGAGATTCTCCCGTTTGCCAGTAGAGAGATCGTCAACCACGATGACCTCATGGCCGGCGTTTATATAGGTCTCGACAACATGTGATCCGATGAAGCCTGCGCCGCCGGAAACAAGTATGCGCATACGTCCTCCACTCCAGGACCGCTATTCCCTGCTCACTCTTTCTTGAAAATATGCAATCGTCTCTCGAAGTCCGTCTTCCAGGAGCACCTGCGGCTCCCAGTTATTGAGAACCCGGCGAGCAAGCGTGATATCTGGCTGTCTGACCTTCGGATCATCAACCGGCAGCGGCTTAAACGCGATCCGGCTCCTACTCTCGGTCAGCTTAATGATCAAACGCGCGAATTCCAGCACCGACAGTTCACGCGGGTTACCGATATTGACCGGACCATCATAATCCGAACGCAGCAGCCGGACGATGCCTTCCACGAGGTCGCTCACATAACAAAAGCTCCGGGTCTGACTGCCATCGCCGTAAACGGTGAGATCTTCTCCACGTAACGCCTGAGGAATAAAGTTGGGAACGACCCGACCATCTCGTAACCGCATGCACGGACCATAAGTATTAAAAATACGGACGATCCGGGTCTCGACTTTATGAGCCCGATGATAGGCCATTGTCATCGCTTCAGCGAAACGTTTGGCCTCATCATACACGCCACGCGGACCAATCGGGTTGACGTTTCCCCAATAGTCTTCTTTTTGTGGATGGACCAAGGGGTCACCGTAGACTTCGGAAGTTGAGGCGAGTAAAAAGCGTGCATCTTTTTCTTTAGCCAGCCCCAGGGCTTTGTGGGTTCCCAGCGATCCAACCTTGAGGGTCTGAATCGGGAGTTCGAGGTAATCGACCGGGCTCGCCGGTGAAGCAAAATGCAAAATGGCATCAAGCGGCCCCTTCACGTAAATGTAATTCGTTACATCTTGAGGAATGAACGAGAACCGTGGGTTAGGAAAGAGATGGGCGATATTATCCGCACTTCCAGTAATAAAGTTATCAATGCAGACGACTTCGTCTCCTTCATCGAGGAAGCGCTCGCATAGATGTGATCCGATGAATCCAGCACCGCCAGTGATTAAGATACGTGCCATAATGTGTCTACCCTTTCATCGTCGAGGCGTAAATCTCTCTCCTTCTATTAAATGACGGGGGTCCGACCAACGGGATAATAAGTAAACCCTTCTTGCTTCATCACCGCCGGCTCATAGAGGTTGCGGCCGTCAAAGATAATCGGGCTTTTCATCGTTGTCCGCATGCGAGCGAAGTCGGGGCGGCGAAACTCGTTCCACTCTGTAACGATGAGCAACGCATCGGCTCCGGTTAAGGCATCGTAGTTGGCTCGATGGTACGAAATACGGTCGCCGAATAATTCTCGTGCCCGTGTCAATGCCTCAGGATCATGGACCGCAATCTCAGCCCCGGCTTGCAGTAGTGCCTCGATGATGACGATCGCCGGAGCTTCCCGCATATCATCGGTCCGAGGCTTGAACGCCAATCCCCAGATTGCAAATTTACGCCCGCGTAAATTTGCCCCAAAACGACCATGCACTTTTTCCACCAGAAGTTGCTTTTGGCGCTCGTTCACCGCTTCGACCTCTTTCAGCAACGAGAATGCCATGCCACTCTCTTCGGCCGTGCGGATCACCGCTCGTACATCTTTCGGGAAG
>Ga0187894_10000658_pt1 | contig 46327 bp, 46 predicted proteins | sample GBC1701081metaG_FD_136650 | JGI IMG/M metagenome (GOLD analysis project Ga0187894, IMG submission 136650) | White microbial mat communities from a lava cave in the Kipuka Kanohina Cave System on the Island of Hawaii, USA - GBC170108-1 metaG ... | reverse complement strand
TCTTCGAGGCGGTGTCGAACGAGCCGGATCTGGAGTGGCTGGCGATCGATGCCACCGTGATACGGGCTCAGGCGCAGGCCGCCGGCGCGCGGCTCAAAAGGGGGGCCCTGAAGCCCAGGCCCTTGGGCGCTCGCGTGGCGGCTTCGGCACCAAAGTCCACGCCGTAGTCGACGCGCTGGGGCTGCCGGTGCGTTTCGCGCTCGGCCCGGGGCAGCAGAACGACATGGCGCCCGCCTGTGATCTGGTGCGCGGCCTTCACGCCGGCCAGGTGATCGCCGACCGCGCCTACGACGCCGACAGCCTGCACGACATCATCCTCGAGCAAGGCGGCGAGCCCGTCATCCCGCCGCGACGACACCGAACCTATCAACACCGCTACGACCGCATCGCCTACAAGCAGCGCTGGGGCATCGAGGGCTTCTTCGCAAAGCTCAAGCAATGGCGCCGAATCGCCACACGATACGACAAGCTCGCTGCCAACTTCCTCGGTTTCATCAAAATCGCCAGCATCATGCTATGGCTTAAATAGTTAAATCGTCACTACAGCCTAGAGCATCGTGCGGAAAAGTGGGAACCATGAACCGGTGCGGATTGCCCCCGGCAACCCGCAGCCATGCCTGGGAGGCATGGCGACCGGTTCATTTTCGCAATAACGATGCGAAGACAAATACCGAGAGCGGAATGTGTGATTCTGAAATCGCGCATTTCGCTCTAGGTCGCCTCGGAGGGCTCGCGGTCGAGCTGCTCGGGCATCGCATCTTCGGGCCGTGCCGCATCGTCAGGGCCGAGAGTCTTGTCGTCGAACGGCGTCGAGGGCTCAACCGGATTGCCGTCGGCGTCGACCAGCGGCGCATCCTCGGGCGGCGCGAACCACAGTTCGTTGTCGAGCTCGAGCGGCCAGTCGGGCGCCGAGGCCTCGGTGGCGAGCGCCTCGGGCGGGCGGTTGGCGACGGCGCGGATCATGAAATCGTGGAAAGCGCGCGCCGGGGCGCGGCCGCCGGCAAGGCCGGGGAGCGCGCGATTGTCGTCGCGACCCATCCAGATGCCGGTGGTGATCCCGCTGGAGAAGCCGATGAACCAGCCATCCTTGTTCGACGAAGTGGTGCCGGTCTTGCCGCCGGTGGGTCGTCCGATGTCCGCCGCCCGGCCGGTCCCGCGCAGTACGACGCCCTGCAGCAGGTCGGTCATCTGCGCCGCGACATAAGGCGCGACCAGAACCCGCGATTCGTCATTCTCATGCTGGTAGAGCAAAGTGCCATCGGCGGTGGTGACGCGGCGGACCCCATAAGGGGTGACCGCGACCCCGCCGCGCGCGACCGCGGCATAAGCGCGGGTCATGTCGATCAGCCGCACCTCGGAGGCGCCAAGCGCCATCGACGGGGTGGTCGCGATCCGCGTGGTGATGCCGAAGCGCTGCGCCATGTCGGCGACCGCGCGGGTGCCGACATCCTGCGACAGCCGCACCGCGACGCTGTTGATCGAATAGGCGAAGGCGGCACGCAGCGGCACCGGGCCGACATAGCGGCCGCTGTCGTTGCGCGGGCTCCAGCCATCGACCGTGATCGGCGCATCCTCGACGATGGTGTCGGGCCGATAGCCGGCCTCGAGCGCGGCCAGATAGACGAACAATTTGAACGACGATCCCGGCTGGCGGTTCGCCTGAGTGGCGCGGTTGTAGATCGAATTGACATAGTCGCGGCCGCCGATCATCGCCCGCACCGCTCCGTCGCGGTCGAGCGCGATCAGCGCGCCTTGGGCGCCGCGCGGCGCGTTGGCGTTGATCGCGGCGTCGCCGACGCGCTGCATGCCGGGGTCGATGGTGGTCCAGACGTCGATTGGCTGGACGGTCTCGTCGATCAGCATGTCGAGCTGCGGCAGCACCCAGTCGATGAAATAGCGGGTGCTGTTCTGGCGCTCGCTGTTGCGGATCAAGGCGACGTCCTGCGGGTTGGCCGCGGCCGCCTGGGCCCGGTTGATCGTGCCGTTCTCGACCATCAGGTTGATGACGACGCTGGCACGGCTGCGCGCGGCTTCGGCGTCGGCGGTCGGCGAATAATTGGACGGGGCCTTGACCAGGCCGGCGATGATCGCCGCTTCGGGGATGCTGAGCTCGGTCGCGCTATGGCCGAAGAAGCGCCGCGAGGCGGCGTCGATGCCATAAGCGCCGCCGCCGAAATAGACCCGGTTCAGATAGAGTTCGAGAATCTGGTCCTTCGAGAAGCGCCATTCGAGCGCCAGCGCGAGGATGCTTTCGCGCACCTTGCGGGCAAAGCTGCGGTCGTTGGTGAGGAAGATGTTGCGCGCAAGCTGCTGGGTGATGGTCGATCCGCCCTGCCGCCAGCGTCCCTGCGAGAGGCGGACCATCAGCGCCCGGCCGATGCCGATCGGGTCGACCCCGAGGTGCGAGCGGTAGCGGCGATCCTCGACCGCGACCATCGCGTCGCGCATGATCGGCGGAATCTGGTCGTAGCGCAGCCATTCGCCGAAGCTCGGCCCCATCGAGTGGATCACGCTGCCATCGGCGGCGCGCACGCGGACCATCTGGCCGAGATCGTCGCGGCGGATCAGCGCCTGATAGCTCGGCAGCTGGTTCACCGCGACCGACACCGCAACGACGAGCGCGATCAGCGTCACGATCAGAAAATAGATCGCAATCTTGAAGCTGGTGACGAAGAACCGCCGGACGCGGGACCGGGGAGGGGCGCTGGCCATTCGGTTCAGCGATAGTGGGCGCGAGTCATGGCGGCAAGAAGAAGCGCGGGACGCCTTAACGGCGGCTTACTTGCCGTCGTCCCTTTTGTCGAAATCGAGCGCGGCGGAGTTGATGCAATAGCGCAGCCCCTCCGGACCGGGCCCGTCGGGGAAGACATGGCCGAGATGGCCGCCGCAGGTCGCGCAGCGCACCTCGGTGCGGGTCATGCCGTGGCTGCTGTCGTCGTGCAGCGTTACCTTGTCCTTCGCTTCGGGGCCGGTGAAGCTCGGCCAGCCGCTGCCGCTGTCGAACTTGGTGTCGCTGTCGAACAATTTGGTGCCGCAGCCGGCGCAGCGGTAGCCGCCCTGGTCATGATTGTCCCAGTAGAGGCCGGTGAAGGCGGGCTCGGTGCCGCCCTCGCGCAGCACATGATATTGGTCGTGGGAGAGGCGCTGGCGCCACTCCTCGTCGGAGAGTGGGGTCTTGTCCATCAGGATGATGTGGGCGCAGCCGCGGCGTCATTCAACAAAAAGTCGTCTGGCGCGACATTTGCGGCCCAAGCTGATAGGCAATCGGCATGTCAGAACCGGTGCGACTACCGCGGCGCGACGCCGATTTCCGGGACGATCTTAGCCTGCCGGGCTGGATCTATCACGATCCCGAATTCTTCGCGGTCGAAATGGCGCGGCTGATCCGGCCGTCATGGCAGATCGTCTGCCATGCCAGCGACATCGCGCAGCCCGGCGACTGGCGGACGCTCGACTATCTCGGTGAAAGCGTGATCGTGATCCGCGGCGCCGACGGCGCGGCGCGTGCCTTCGCCAATGTCTGCCGCCATCGCGGGTCGCGGCTGGTCGACGGGGCCGCCGGCTGCGCGCGGCGGCTGACCTGTCCCTATCATGGCTGGACCTATGGCGCCGACGGCCGGCTGGTCGGCGTGCCTCACAAGGCGGATTATCCGGGTCTGGACCTTGCCGATTGGGGCCTGATTCCGATCGAGCTCGAGCAATGGCAGGGATTCCTGTTCGTCCGGCTCGAGAGCGGCGGTCCCGGCGTCGCCGAGATGATGGCGCCTTATGCGGCGGAAATCGCGCCCTTCCGGCTCGAGGAGGTGCGCGCGCTCGGCCGGATCACCCTGCGGTCGCGCGACGTCAACTGGAAGAATGTCGCCGACAATTATTCGGACGGGCTCCACATCAACGTCGCCCATCCCGGCCTCACCCGCTTGTTCGGCACCGGCTACGAGATCGAGGCCGGCGCCCATGTCGACCGGATGGCGGGCGATCTGGTCGAACGCCCATCCAGCAACCTCTCCGAGCGCGCCTATCAGGCGCTCCTGCCCGAAGACGCGGGACGGCGATGGCTCTATTTTAAACTGTGGCCCAACATCGCCTTCGATCTCTATCCCGATCAGGTCGATTTCATGCATTTCGTCCCGGTGTCGGCGACCGAGACCCTGATCCGCGAGATCAGCTACGCGCGGCCCGATGCGCGCCGCGAAATGCGCGCGGCGCGTTATCTCAATTGGCGGATCAACCGCCGGGTCAATGACGAGGACACCGTTCTGATCCGCCGTGTGCAGCAGGGCATGGCTTCGTCATTCTACCGGCCCGGGCCGCTCGGCGGCAGCGAGGTCTGTCTCAGGAGCTTCGCGCGCAAGCTGCGCGGGCTTATTCCGGAGGCGCGCCTGGACTCGCCGCCGCGGGCAGGGTGGAGCGGCCTCGGCGCATGAGCAGGTAGATCGGAACCCCGGTCGCCGACATTGCCAGGCTCCACAGGCTCGCCTCGATGCCGGCGCCATAGAAGGCCCAGATCGAATAGCCGACGCCGGCCGCCGCGAGGGCGAGATAGCCCGGCGACGATGCGATCCGCCCCTGTCGCGCCAGCCTGATGCCGGCCAGCGCCCCCGCTATGTAGAAGAGGATCGAAACCGAGGTCGTGACCAGCAGCATGAACTGGAACAGTCCGGCAAGGCCGCGCGAGAAATTGACCAGCACCAAAGCCGAGGCGAGCAGGGTCGACAGGATGCTGGCGCGGATCGGCACGTCGAAGCGGTTCTGGCTTCCAAACCATGCCGGGAGCAGGCCGCTGCGCGACAGCGCGAACAGAAACTCGCCCTGCATGAGGACATAGCCATTGATCGCACCCAGCGCCGCGATGGCCGCGAAGGCCGCAACCAGGGCCCCTAGCCTCGGATCGACAAAGGTACCGAAGAACAAGGCGAATGGCGAACTCGAAGCGTGAACGGCGGCCGGAGGCAGCAGCAGGGTGACCGCCGAACAGGCGAGCAGATAGATCAGGCCGGTGATTGCGGTGCCCCACATCGTCGCGCGCGGCACCACCCGCTCGGCATTTTCCACCCGGTCGCCCACCGCCATCGCGCTTTCGAACCCAAGCATGGCGAACAAGGTGAGGGTCGCGGCGGTGTTGATGCTGCCCGGGTCGATCGCGACCGAGTCATATCTTGCGGTCCCGGCGTCGCCGCTGCCGATCAGCCAGGCTCCCAGCAGGATCGCGGCCGCCAGCGGCAGAAGCTTGAGCAAGGTCGTGACCACCTGCAGGCGGCCGGCGGTTCGCACGCCGAAGGCGTTGATGATTGTCAGCAGCCAGATCACGCCGACCGCGAACCCGGCGCCGACCGCCGGAGCCGCCAGCCCGGGCCAGAGGACCGAGAGATTGCGAACCACGGCAACGGCCAGCGTCGCGGTCGTTACCCAGATCGAGATCCAGTAGCTCCAGGCGATCAGGAAGCCTGCTGCCGGACCGAATGCGGCGGCCGGATAGCTGAACGGCGCGCAGCTGTCTCCGAGCAAGGCCGCGAGCCGCGCCATCGCCGCGACCAGGCAGAGCGTCCCGCCGATCGTGATCAGCCAGCCATAGACCGAATTCCAGCCGAGAGGTGCAAGGTCGACCGGAAGCAGGAACACCCCCGAGCCGATCATATTGCCCACGACCAGCGCGACGCACATCGCAAAGCCGAGCTTGCGCCTGGGAACGTTCCCCCCACCCATCGCGCAACCATGGACCCAGTTCGCCCCGCGGGCAAAGGCTCAATCGACTGACGGCTCCTAAGCCCTGGCAGCCGAAAGCGCCCGACGGGGCGGGTCGTTGCGGCATTCGGCCATCTTGCGGCGATAACCGCTTGGATCCTCGCCATAGGAGGCGCGGAAGGCGCGCGAGAAATGGCTGCGGCTGGCATAGCCGAGGCTCGCTGCGACCAGGGTAACCGGCAGCCCGGTACCGATCAGCAAGGCCGCGGCGCGATGCAGCCGCGCGCGTGCGACGAAGTCCATCGGTGTCTGATTGTAGACGTCGTGAAATTTCTTGGCGAAAGCCGAGCGGCTCATGCTGGCGGCGGCGGCGAGGCGGTCGACGCTGTGCGCGGCGGCCGGCTGTTCGATCACGTGCATCACCGCGCGGGTCAAGCGCGGATCGATCAGCCGCGCGAACAAGGGCGATTCCCCGCTGCGGGTGAGCTGATCGCGCAGCATCAGCACCAGCCATTCCTTCATCAGCGCCTCGATCAGGGCGTGGGTGCCGATGCCCGGGCGGCTGCGTTCGTCGCGGATGATCGCCATGGCGCGCTCGACCGGTTCGGCGCCGGCCATGTCCGCCACGATCGGACGCTTGAGCGTATCGAACAGGCCGAAGGAACCGCCATGGGTCGCGGCAATCGTTCCCGAGGCGACCCGCAGATCGCCTTCGCCGCCGCCGGCTGCGTCGAACCGGATCAGGCCGTCGGCGAGCATTGCGCCGCGGTCGCGCGCCGGCACGTCCTGAACCGGCCCGCCCGTGCCGGAAAGGCTATGGGAAAGGCCGGGCGGCGCGATCGCGATGCTGCCCGGCGCAAGCGCGGCGCCGGCATTGCCCGCCGTTTCGATCATTCCTGTTCCATCGACCACATAATGGACGATGACGGCGTCGATGCCGCCGAAAAGCAGGCGCTTGCCGGCTGCGATCTCGGCGAGCGCGAAGGCGTGCAATCGCACCTCCAGGGTGGTCAGCAATAGCTCGAGCGCATCACGTGCCATCCCGACATAACCCGGCCACGCGCGATCGCGTTCCGAGAAACCGGCCGATCAGCCTGATCGACGCGGACGCAGATACCTGATTCCATTGGGATAATATGGCCCAAATTGGCCGTTCGTCGGCGCTGTGGCGCGCGGCATGACGAAGCGCGCGACCGATCCGGCCGCGGCTTGGTGCGCCACGGCCGGATCAGTCGGCTGCAAAAGATGGTGCGGTCGAGAAGACTCGAACTTCCACGGCCTTTCGGCCACAGCGACCTCAACGCTGCGCGTCTACCAGTTCCGCCACGACCGCACATTAGAGAACCGCCGGCCTCGAGGGGCCGGCGCTGGCAGGCGGGTGCCTCTAGCAAAGCGATATAGGGGACGCAATGTCGCTTATCGAGGTCGGGGTCCGGACCTAGGGATCCCGATCGGTTTCGATCGCGAGACGCCCGGACTCGCTGTCGAACGAGAGACGGTAGGTGAAGCGTCCGCGTCCGAGCAGGCGCTCGCCAAGGAAGTCGATCGGATGAAGACTCCTCCGCTCGCCGTTCACGATCGCCTCGAGATAGGCATAGCGATAGGCGCGCTCGACCGATTGATAAGGCGACATCTGGCCGGGCTCGAGACGGCCGTAGTCCACCATCTCGCTGAAGAACCGGGCGCGGAGCTGCTCCATTGGGTATCGGCTGGCATTATGGAGGCGGATCAAGCTCGGCCCGGGCGGGTCGGGCGGGGGTTCGAAGCGCGACCCGGCGCATGCCGCCGTCACCATTGCGGCAATCGCGATGGCCACTCTCCGGAACATGGTCGCCTCCCGTCCCGCCTCAATAGAGGAACATCGGCATGCCTTCGACCCGCATCAGCCGGGCGCGATAGCTGGCTCGGTCGTAGAGCGCGCTGACGTCGACCGATTTCCGGCCCTGAAGCAGGATGTCGATCGGGACATGGCCGTAATTGCCGTCGGCGAGCATCACCATCCGCGCCTTCTCGCCGCGGGCGAGCAGCTGGACGGCAAGGCCGCCGAACGCGAAACCGACCATCCGGTCCATCGCGTCGGGCGCGCCGGCGCGCATCAGATAGGCAAGCTCCTGGATCACGGTACCGCTGCCGAGCCGCGCCTCGATCGCGCGGCCGAGCCGCCGGCCGACGCCGCTCTCGTCGCGCTGGCTGGCCGGACGCGACAGATCGTCCTCGTCGGCATTGCCCTTGATCGTCGCGCCCTCGGAAATCACGCACATCGCATAGAGCGCCGGATTCGACGCCTGATCCTCGGCGAGCAGCGGCAGCAGCACGTCGAGATCGGCCGGGACCTCGGCAATCACGGTGCGGTCGACCTGGGCGAGAAAGCCGGCGAGCAAGGCGGTCTCGCCGCTGCGGCGGCCAAACAATTCGACGACGCCGATCCGCTCGTGGCTCTCGATCGTCGTCCGCAGCGCGTTGATCGCCTCGACCGAGCGGCTGACCGCGGTCGAAAAGCCGATGCAATAATCGGTGCCGAACACGTCATTGTCCATCGTCTTGGGCACCGAGACGACCGGAACGCCCTGGGCGGCGAGATGGGCCGAAAAGCGTAGCGTGCCGTCGCCGCCGAGCGTGACCATCGCCTCGACGCCGAGCCGCTCGAGGACATGAAGGACATGGCCGGTACCGTCGCCGTCGGGATGGGTTCGTGGATCCGAACGCGAAGTGTGCAGGATCGTGCCTCCGGCCCGGTCGATGCCGCGGACGCTTTCGCGCGAGAGCGGCAGGCTGTGCGCGACGATGCTCGCCGGATCGTCGGGGTCGATCGCCATCACCCCTTCCCAGCCGCGGCGGAAGCCGAGCACCTCCCAGCCGAGATCGTCGGCCGTGAGCACGACCGAACGAATGCAGGCGTTGAGTCCGGGTACGTCGCCGCCGCCGGTCAGGATTCCAATCCGCATCGCCGTCCCTCGGTTGTGCCGGAGCCGCCGAACCGTTTATCGGCGGCCGCCATGCGCGACAACCGGGCAGAGAATGGGCAGGTCGTCGAAGCGAGACGGATAGTGCGGCTCGCCTGGCCGATCATGCTGACCAGCCTCAACTGGACGCTGATGCAGATCATCGACGTCGCGGTGGTCGGCCATTACGGCACCGACGAGCTCGCCGCGCTCGCCGCGAGCCGGACGCTGACCTTCATCGCGGTCGTCATGGGCTATGCCGGCCTCTTGGGCGTGCTGGTTTATGCCTCACGCGCCGACGGCGGCGGGCGGCTCGCCGAGACCGGCGAGATTTTCCGATCCGGTCTCGCGCTCGGTCTTATCCTCGGCACCATCCTCACCATGGTGATGATCGTCTGGGCGTTTGATCTGCTCAGGCTGATCGGGATCGAGCCGGGGCTGCAAGGGCCCGGCGCGGCGGTGGTCAAGGCGATGGCGCTCGCCTGCCCGGCGCAATTGCTGCTCGCCGCCGCTTCCTATTTCCTCGAAGGGATCAGCCGGCCGCGGCGGGTGATGACGGTCAATCTCGCGATGCTGCCGCTCAACGGCCTGCTCGCCTGGGCCTGGGTGGGCGGGCATTTCGGCCTGCCGGCGCGCGGTGCGGTCGGGGCGGCCTATGCGACCGCGACCGTCTCCTGGACGGGAGCGGCGGCGATGATCGGGTTGATCTGGCTGCTGCCGCGCGCCGAGGAGCGTCGGGTGCGCGATTTCACCCTGCCGGCGCTGCGTCGCGCTGTCGTGGGCGCGCCGGCGCTGGCCCGGTTCGGCCTGATGCCCGCGATCGGCGCGTCGCTCGAGCTCGCCGGCTTCGCCTGGCTGATGGTGCTGTCGACCTGGCTCGGCAATGCCGCTGCCGGGGCGTTCCAGGCGATGCTGTCGTTGCACAATCTCGTTTTCGCGCTCTCGCTGGGCTTCGGGTCGGCGGCGGGCGTGCGGGTCGGCAATGCGGTTGGCGCCGGCGAGCGCGAGCAGGCGTGGCCGCGGAGCCTGATCGCCGGCGGCCTTGCCGCCATGCTGCTCGGCGCTCTCTCGCTGCTCCTGGTGTTCGGCGCGTCGCCGCTGGTTCGGCCTTTCTCCGACGATCCGGAAGTGATTGCGCTCGCCGCCTCGATGCTCGGCATAATCGCCGCTTTCCTGCTGTTCGACGGCCTCCAAATTGTGTTCGGTTCCGCGCTCCGGTCGCTCGGCGAGCAGGTCTGGGCCGGGATCAACGGCATTATCGGCTTCTTCCTGGTCACCGGCGGGCTCGGCTGGCTGATGGTCCGCCACGGCTGGGGCGCGGACGGGCTCGCTTATGCCGCGGGGGCGGGCATGCTGGTCTGCGCCCTGCTTCAGTTCGGCCGGCTGGTGGTGGTGCTCAAGCTGCGGCCGGATCGGACCGCAGATGCGACGGGCGAGTCGGCGATCTTCCAGGAATCCTGAGCGGCGGTCTCAGGAGATCGGGCCGAAGGCGAGGCTCAGCACCCGCCCGCCGCGCGGCACGTCCATCTCGGCGCTGTCGAAGGTGACCCGGCCGCGCGGCTGGATCTCGCGCACCGGGGGCGCGATCGACCAGGCATAGACGACCCGGCCCTGCCCGTCCTTCAGCTCGGCGCGGATCTGGGGCACGCGCTGGACCTCGTCGGTCTGGTTAGCGATCGCCCCCGAGACTTCGAGCAACTCGTTGCCGCTCTCGAGCCGGCGCCGCTCGGCATTGCCGGTCAGCGCGAGCGAATCGCCGGCCTGGACCGGAATGCCCATGCTGCGGCTGAATTGGGGAACACCGAAATATTGGATCGCGACGAAGGCCGCAGTCATCAGCGCCGCGGCGACGATCGCGATGATCGTCCACAGCTTCGCCGGATTGCGCCGCGGGCGAAGGAACGAGCTGTCATACAGCTCTTCCGACGGCGCGAATTCGACGGGCGGCTGAACCGGCGCCGGCATGGGCTCCGCGGCCGGCTGGCGGGTCGCCGGGGCGGCGCTGGCGGGTGGCTGGGGTTCGAGCAGCGCCGGGGCTGGCGCTGGCGCTTGGAACCAGCTGTGACGGCAACCGGCGCAGCGCACCTTCCGTCCCGTCGTCCCGATCGCGCTGTCCGGCACGACATAGCGGGTCTGGCAGGACGGGCAGGAAAGGATCATCGATACCGCGCGCTCCGGAGGGAATTTCCGAATCTTTCAGCCACACTAGCAACCATATGAATCTCGTGTGCTTATTTGGATTTGAAGTTCGCTCCGAGTGTGACCCAAAAAGCAGGCGAACTTCAAATCCAGCACACGAGCGGACTCTAAGCATGGCCGGGGCGCTCCGCGCAAGCAAATGACGGAATTCTCCGCTTTCCAACGGACTTTGGGCTCGTGGGCGGGCTTGAAGCGACCGGCGCGGCCGTGCGATGGCTCGTGCGGGGCCGTCAACGAGGCGGGGAGGCGATTTCTGAACGCGACCGGATCGATCGTCCAGTTCGAGAATGTCGGCCTGCGCTACGGCACCGGCGCGGAAACGCTGTCGGACCTGAGCTTTTCGTTGAAGGAAGGCGGGTTCTACTTCCTCACCGGCCCTTCCGGCGCGGGCAAGACCTCGCTGCTGAAATTGCTCTATCTCGCGCTGCGACCGAGCCGCGGACTGATCCGCCTGTTCGGCGAGGATATCGTCACGATGTCGCGCAGTCGGCTGCCGGGCTTCCGCCGCCGGATCGGCGTCGTCTTCCAGGAATTCCGCCTGGTTTCGCATCTTTCGGCCTTCGACAATGTCGCGCTGCCGCTGCGTGTCGCCGGGGTCGAGGACAAGGACCTCCATACCCCGGTGACCGAGATGCTCGCCTGGGTCGGGCTCGCCGACCGTGCGAGCGCGCGGCCCGCCACCCTGTCGGGCGGTGAGCAGCAACGGGTTGCGATCGCGCGCGCGGTGATCGGCCGGCCCGAGCTGCTCGTCGCCGACGAGCCGACCGGCAATGTCGACCCGGAAATGGCGAAAAGGCTGCTTCACCTGTTCGATTCGCTGAACAAGCTCGGCACCACGGTGATCGTCGCCACCCACGATCTGCATCTGCTGTCGCGGGTGCAGCGCGCGGAGATGCTCCGGCTCGACCGCGGCCAGATCGCCGATCCCACCGGCGCGCTGCGCAACCCGCCGAAACGGGCGGAGGCATGAAGGGCGGCCGCCGCAGATTCGGCGCCGCCGAGCGCGGCCTGCTCCCCGAAGGGCGGCTGTCCGGGCCGATGCCCTGGGTCATCGCGATCATGATGTTCCTGACCGTGCTGGCCGCGGCGGCCGGGCTCGGCCTTGCCGGCGCCGCGACCCGGCTCGACGATCAGATCGGCAGCCGGGTGACGGTCCAGATCATCGAGGCGCGACCGCGCCAGCGCGACGCCCAGGCCGCCGCCGCCGCCGACACGCTGCGCCGGTTGCCGGGCGTGATTTCGGTGCGGCCGGTGTCCGAGGAGGAGATCGCCACCCTGCTCGAGCCATGGATCGGATCGATCGGCCTCGAAAGCGACCTGCCGGTGCCGGCTTTGATCGACGTCGATCTGACTCCGGCTGCCCATGCCGGGCTCGAACGGTTGCGCAGCGCGGTGGTCGCGGTCGCGCCGGCGGCGCGGGTCGACGACAATGCGCAATGGCTGGCGCCGCTGGCTTCGCTGATCGGCGCGCTCAAATGGCTCGCCGCCGGGCTGGTCCTGCTGATGGTCGGCGCGACCGCGGCGACCGTGGTGCTCGCGGCGCGGGCGGCGCTCGACACCCATCGCGGCACGATCGAGATCCTCCATCTGATGGGCGCGACCGATGTCCAGGTGGCGCGGCTGTTCCAGCGCCGGATTGCGCTGGACGCTCTGTTCGGCGGGCTGGTCGGCTTCATCCTCGCCGGCGGCGTCTTGATCGGCCTCGGCGAGCGGGTATCCGCGCTCGGTTCCGAGCTGCTCGGATCGGCGACGATCCCGACCCAGGGCTGGGCGGTGCTGATCGGCTTGCCGATGTTCGGCGTGCTGCTCGCGATGCTGGTCGCGCGGCTCACCATATTGCGCGCACTCGGGCGGCTGCTGTGATCCGCTTCCTGATTCGGACCGGCGCGCTCGCTCTGCTGCTTTATGTGCTTGGCTATGCCGCCTTCGCCGTGCTGTTGCCGCGCCCCGCCGGCGACGAACGCACCGACGCGATCGTGGTCCTGACCGGCGGCAGCGGTCGGCTCGAGCGCGGCTTCGACCTTCTTGGGCGGGGATTGGCGCGGCGCATGCTGATTTCGGGCGTCGAGCGCACCGTCCGGCCCGGCGAGCTCGCCGAGGCCTATGGGGTCGATCCGCGGCTGATCGATTGCTGCGTCACCCTCGGCCGCGACTCGTTCGATACCCGCTCCAACGCCGACGAGGTCGCGCGCTGGGTCGAGCGGCGGCGGGTCCGGTCGATCCGGCTGGTGACCAACGACCTGCACATGCCGCGCGCCGGCTATGAGGTGCGCAAGCGGACCGGCAGCGCGCTCCCGATCGTCGTCGATGCGGTCCCGACGGATCCCGATCTGCGCCAGATCTTCATCGAATATAACAAATATCTGCTCGGCCGGGCGGCCGATCTGATCGGCATCTAATGTCCCTGGTCCGGTCGGTGCTGTTCGCGCTCGTCTTCTATTCGTGGACGGTAGTGGCGGTGCTGCTCTCCTTCCCGATCAGCCTGCTCGGCACCCGCGCGATCCGCGGCTGGGCGCATCTCTGGGTGCGCTACCATCGCTGGTGCGCAGTCTGGCTGCTCGGCATCACCAGCCGGGTCGAAGGCGCCGCCCCGGATGGCGCGGTGCTGGTCGCGGTCAAGCACCAGTCGATGTTCGAGACGCTCGAGATCATGCTGATGCTCAAGGAGCCGGCGATGGTGCTGAAGCGCGAGCTCGCCGACATCCCGCTCTGGGGCTGGGTGGTGCGGCGTTATGGCGTCATCCCGGTCGATCGCGCCGGGGGGGCCGCCGCGCTGCGGCGCATGATGCGCGCCGCCGAAGCGGCGATCGCCGAGGGTCGGCCGATCGTGATCTTTCCCGAAGGGACGCGGGTCGCCCCGGGCGAGCGGCCGCCGCTCCAGCCCGGTTTCGCCGGTCTCTATCGCGCGCTCAAGCTGGCGGTGGCGCCGGTCGCGCTGAACAGCGGTCGGCTGTGGCCGCGCAACCGCTTCGTCAAGCGCCCCGGGATCGTTACCATGCGCTTCATGCCCTTAGTGCCGCCCGACCTGCCGCGCGGCGAAATCGAGGCCGCGGTCCATGACGCGATCAACGCGCTGGAGCCGGCCGGGTGACAGCGGAGCTTGGGCTGATCGAGGGCTTTTTCGGGCGGCCCTGGTCGTGGGCCGACCGCACCGACGCCATCACCTTCCTCGCGCCGCACGGCTTTCGTTTCTATCTCTACGCGCCCAAGGCCGACGCGTTGCTGCGGGAGCGCTGGCAGGAGCCCTATCCGCCCGACGGGCTGGGCGCGCTCGCCGCCTTGGCCAAGGCCTGTCATGCGGCGGGCGTCCGCTTCGGCGTCGGTCTCAGCCCGTTCGAGCTCCACCTCCACCCCGGTCGCGCCTGGCAGGACCCGCTGGCGCGCAAGCTTGCCGAGCTCGACGCGGCGGGGATCGACGATCTCGCCATCCTGTTCGACGACATGCGCGGCGACGTCCCCGATCTCGCCGAGCGGCAGGCGGCGATCGTCGCTTTCGCCGCCGAACGCAGCAAGGCGACCCGGCTGCTCTGCTGCCCGTCTTATTATTCGGACGATCCGATCCTCGATGTCGCGTTTGGCGAGAGGCCCGCTTTCTACCTCGAGACGCTCGGTCGCCTGCTCGATCCCGCGATCCGGATCATGTGGACCGGCGAGGAGGTCCGCGCGCGCGAATATTCGCCGGGCCATCTCGAGCGGGTCGGCCGCCAGCTCGGCCGCAAGCCGGTCCTCTGGGACAATTATCCGGTCAATGACGGCGCGCGGATGTCGCAGCATCTCCATCTGCGCGGCTTCACCGGCCGGCCGGCGCGGATCGGCGACCATATTGCCGCGCACGGCATCAACCTCGCCTCGCAGCCCCTGCTGACCCGCATCCCGGCGCTCACCCTCGCCGAGAGCTATGCGAAGGGCACCGATTATGAATATGGCGCCGCGTTCGACAGGGCGGCGCGCCTCGTCCTTGGCGACGCGCTGGCCGGGCAGGTGCAGCGGGATCTGCTCGCGCTCCAGGATCGCGGCCGCGACCGGCTCGGCGAGCGCCGCGCCGTGCTCCGCGAACGCTACGCGGCGCACGATCATCCGGCCGCCAGGGAGATCGTCGCCTGGCTCGACGGCCATTGGCAGGTCGGCGAACTGGTCCAGACGCAATAGGCGTGCTGCCGCCGAAAGCGGCGGACCCTCAGACGCGCAAACTTGCCCCGAGCTCGGCCGCGGCGGCGACGATGCGGTCGGAAACAGCCTTGAGCGCGTCGTCGGTGAAGCTTTTCTCGACGGGCTGGAGCGTGACCTCGACCGCGAGCGACTTGTGGCCCTCGGGCACGCCCGGGCCGGTGAACAGGTCGAACAGCCCGACGCCGGCGATCGCCGCTTTGTCGGCGCCGCGTATCGCGCGGAGCAGCCGGTCGGCGGCCAGCCCCTCGGGAACCAGGAAGGCGAAGTCGCGCTTGACCGCCTGCAGCGCGGGCGGTGCATAGGCGCTGCGCATCCGCCCCTGACCGCGTCTGGCGGGCAGCGCGTCGAGGAAGATCTCGGCGGCGACGACGGGGCCTTCGAGATCGAACGCGCGCAGCACCCGCGGATGGAGCGCGCCGAATTCGGCGAGGATCGCCTTTGGCCCCAGCCCCAGCCGGCCCGACTGGCCCGGATGATAGACGCCGGCGGCATCGCCGAGCACCTGGAGGCTGTCGACCGGCGCACCGGCCGCGGCGAGGATCGCCAGCGCCTCGGTCTTGGCGGCGAACGCATCGAATCCCTGCGCCTTGCCGCTCTGCCAGTGCCGCCCGCTGCGGTCGCCGGCGAGGACCAGCCCCAATGTCGGATGCTCGCTGTCACCGAGATAGCGCCGTCCGACCTCGAACAGCCGCACGCTTTCCGCGCCGCGCGCGATATTGCGCTGCGCTGCGGCGAGTAGCCCGGGCAGCAAGGAGGGGCGCATCGCCTTCATCTCTTCGCTGATCGGATTGGCGAGCAGCCAGGACGAACCACCGAACGGCTCGGCTTCGGCTTCGGAGATGAAGCTCCAGGTCACCGCCTCGTTGAGGCCGCGCGCGGCGGCGGCGCGGCGGACCTTGCGCTCGACGAGCTGCGCGGCGGTCGCGGTCGGCGGAGCGACGCCGGCCGCGCGCCGCAAGGGAGTCGACGGCACCTTGTCATAGCCATGGATCCGGGCGACCTCCTCGACGATGTCGGCCGGCCCCTCCGCGTCGCGGCGCCACGACGGTACCTTGATCCGCCAGGGATCGCCGGTCTCGACTGAAAAGCCGAGCCTCCCGAGTATTTCCGTCTGCCGCGCCTCGGCGACCTCGATCCCGGCGAGCTCGGCGCAACGCTGCGGCCGGTAGGCGATCGTCCGGTCGAGCGGCGGCGGCGTCCCGGCGCGGACGATTTCGGAGAGGGTGCCGCCGGCCAGTTCGACCGCCATCTGCGCCGCGAGCCGGATCCCGGGTTCGACGAATTCCGGGTCGACGCCGCGCTCGAACCGCGCCCGCGCATCCGAGACCAGGCCCAGTTTCTGCCCGGTCAGGGCGATCGCCTCGGGTTTGAAATAGGCGCATTCGATGACGATGTCGGTGGTGGATTCGGTGACGCTGCTATGCTCGCCGCCCATGATTCCGCCGATATCATGAACGCCGGACTCGTCGGCGATCACCGTCATCGTCGACTCGAGCCGATAGGTCTTGCCGTTCAGCGCCAGCATCTCCTCGCCGGCGCGTGCGCGCCGGGCGACGAGCGCGCCCTTGAGCTTGGCGAGATCATAAACATGCAGCGGGCGGCCATGGGTCAGCGTGATGTAATTGGTCATGTCGACCAGCGCGCTGATCGGGCGCTGGCCGACCGCCTTCAGTCGGCGCTGCAGCCAAGCCGGCGACGGGCCGTTGCTGACGCCGCGGACGGCGCAGCCGAAAAAGGCCGGGCAGTTTTCGGGATCGTCGGTGCGGATCTCGATCGGACAGGGGAAAGCGCCTTTGATTTCAGCTATTTCGATCGGTTTCAGGGTGCCGAGACCGGCCGCGGCGAGATCGCGGGCGATGCCGCGCACGCCCATGCAATCCTGGCGGTTCGGGGTGACCGAGACCTCGATCACCGGATCGTCGAGCCCGGCATGTTCGGCGAAGCGCGCCCCGACCGGTGCCGCCGGGTCGAGCTCGATGATCCCGTCATGCTCGTCGCCAAGCTCGAGCTCGCGGACCGAGCACATCATGCCGCGCGATTCGACGCCGCGGATCGCCGCGACCTTGAGCGTCAGGTCGCTGCCCGGCACATAGGCGCCGGGCCCGCCGAACACGCCTTTCATCCCGGCGCGGGCATTGGGCGCGCCGCAGACCACCTGGATCGCTTCGCCGGTGCCGGCGTTGACGGTCAGGACCTGCAGCTTGTCGGCCTGCGGATGCGGTGCTGCGGTCAGCACTTCGGCGACGACGAACGGCGCCAGCCTGTCCGCCTGATTTTCCACGCCCTCGACCTCGAGCCCGATCGCGGTCAGCGTCGCGACGATCTCGTCGACGCTCGCCTGGGTTTCGAGATGCTCCTTGAGCCAGGACAGAGTGAATTTCATGCGCCGACACCCCCGCTGAGGGTCGGCACGTCCAGCGCGGCGAAGCCGTAATGCCGAAGCCAGCGTATGTCGCCGTCGAAGAAGGCGCGCAGGTCGTCCATGCCATATTTGAGCATGGCGAGCCGATCGATCCCGCAGCCGAAGGCGAAGCCCTGCCATTCGTCGGGATCGAGCCCGCAATTGGCGATCACCTTGGGGTGGACCATGCCCGAGCCGAGCAGCTCCATCCAATGATCGCTGCCGCCGAGCACGCGGCGGCCATTTTCGAGCGTGTAGCCGACGTCGACCTCGGCCGAGGGCTCGGTGAACGGGAAATAAGAGGGACGCAGGCGAAGGACGATGTCTTCGCGCTCGAAAAAGGCCTTGAGAAAGGTCTCGAGCGTCCATTTCAGATGACCAAGGGTGATGTCACGGTCGATCACCAGGCCTTCGACCTGATGGAACATCGGGGTGTGGGTGGCGTCGCTGTCCGAGCGGTAGGTGCGGCCCGGCGCGATCATGTAGAGCGGCGGCTTGCGGCTCTGCATCGCCCGGATCTGGACCGGCGAGGTGTGGGTGCGCAGCAGCAGTGGATGCCCATCCGGCGCCGTCTGTCCGAAATAGAAGGTGTCGTGCATCGCCCGGGCCGGATGGGTCTCGGGAATGTTGAGCGCGGTGAAATTGCGCCAGTCGTCCTCGATCTCGGGGCCGGTTTCGACCGAGAAGCCGAGATCGGCGAAGATCTCGGCAAGCTCGTCCATCACCTGGCTGACCGGATGGATCGTTCCCTGCGCGCCGATCTCGACCGGCAGGGTCATGTCGAGTGTCTCGGTGGCGAGGCTCGCTTCGAGCGCTGCCTGCTCCAGCGCCGCCTTGCGCGCGGCAATCGCGTCGGTGACGATTTCGCGCAGCGCGTGGATTCGCGGCCCCGCGCTCTGTCGTTCGTCTGGCGTCATGCCGCCGAGCGTCTTCAGCAGCTGGGTGACTGCGCCCTGCTTGCCGAGCGCGCCGACGCGCTCGGTCTCGAGCGCGGGAAGACCGTCCGCCGCCTCGATCCGGGCCAGCACGTCGTTTTGCAGTCGCTCCAGGGTCTCTGTGTCAGTCGCCATGCGGCGGCCCTAAAGGACTTTATCGGCGGTTTGAAGCGTCTGGCGACGTGCTGCCTAGCGTTTGTAGAGTCCGTCGAGCCGCTCGCCGTAAATCTCCTTGATGACGTGGCGGCGGATCTTGATCGACGGCGTCAATTGCTGGTTCTCGACGGTGAATGGCTCGTCGGCGATGATGAAGCGGCGGACCTTCTCGACCACCGACAGATCGGCATTGACCTTGTCGACCGCGGCGGAGACCGCGCGGACATAATCGGGGTCGGTCTTCATCTGATCGAATTTGCAGCTGCGGCGGTTGGCCGCGCACCATTCCGCCGACCATTCGGGGTCGGGGACGATGAGTCCGACGAGATAGGGCCGCTTGTCGCCCATCACCATCGCCTGGTGGATTTCGGGCTGCAGGGTCAGCATGCCCTCGACCTTCTGCGGCGCGACATTGTCGCCTTTGTCGAGGACGATGATGTCCTTCTTGCGGTCGGTGATGACGATCCGGCCCTTGTCGTCGATATGGCCGACATCGCCGGTATGGAGCCAGCCGTCCCTGAGCGCGCGCGCGGTTTCGGGCTCGTTGCGCCAATAGCCGTGCATCACCAGCTCGCCCTTGACCAGGATCTCGCCGTCCTCGGCGATCCTGACCTCGACGCCGGCGAGCGGCGGACCGACCGTGTCCATCTTGACCCCGGCCCGCGGCCGGTTGCAGCTGATCACCGGCGCCGCCTCGGTCTGACCATAGCCCTGGAGCAGGATCAGGCCGAGCGAGTGGAAGAAGATCCCGACCTCCGGATTCAGCGGCGCGCCCCCCGACACCATCGCCTTGATCCGGCCGCCGAACCGCGCCGCGATCTTGGGCCGGAGGGTTCGGCTCAGGAACAGGTCCATCGGTCGATCCCAGAGCGACACCGGCCCGGCATAGGATTTGGCGCCGATGCTTAGCGCCCTGCCGAGCAGATAGTTTCTGAGCCGCCCCTCTTTCTCGACCGCCTTTAGGATGCGCTGGCGCAGCACTTCGAACAATCGCGGCACGACGACCATGATCGTCGGGCGCACCTCCTCGATATTGGAGGCGAGCTTTTCGAGCCCTTCCGAATAATAGATCTGGCCGCCCAGCCCGATCGGGAACAATTGGCCGCCGCTATGCTCGTAAGCGTGGCTGGCGGGCAGGAAGGACAGGAAAACCTCGTCGCCCCAGCCGAAATCCTCGGCGATCAAGGCGGTGCAGCCTTCGATATTGTGCAGGATCGCGCCGTGATGATGCATCACGCCGCGCGGCGCCCCCCCGGTGCCCGAGGTGTAGATGATGCAGGCGAGGTCCTCGCGCCTGAAATCCGCCGCGGCCGCGCAGGCCTCGGGATCGGCGCTCTCGCCGGCGATCAGCGCCGACCAGTCGTGGAAGGCGACAGTGCCGGCCTGGCCGCCGGGAAGCGGCTCGATGCCGATGACATGCTCGCAGCTGTTCGAGCGGATCGCGGCCGGCAGCAGGTTTTTCGCCAGCTTCTGGGTCGAGACGATCACCGCGCGCGCGCCGCTGTCGTCGAGGATGTGCTGATGATCGCGCTCGGTGTTGGTCGTATAGGTTGGGACGGTGACGAAGCCCGAGGCCATGATCGCGAGGTCGGAGATCAGCCATTCGGGCCGGTTTTCCGCGACCAGCATCACCCGATCGCCCTTGTCGAGCCCGAGCTTGCGCAGCGCCGCCGCGAGCCGCGCGACCTTTACCGCGGTCTCGCGCCAGCTGATTGGGCGCCATTCGCCCTCCTGCTTCGCCCATAGGAACGGCGCGTCGCCCTTTTCGCGCGTCCGCGCGAAGAACATCGTCACCAGATTCGGGAACGTCTCGAGCTGCCGCATCGCCGCGTTTCTAACCCGCTCCAGGTCACTGCGCCAGCCAGGCGCCCTCGCTGCGTGGATCGGCAGCGCCGATCCAGCGGCCCGCGACCCGCTCAAGCGCGTTGGCCTTGTAGCCGGGCTCGACCGGTACGACCTGCTGGCCGAACGCTTGCAGCGCGGGCGCCATCGCTTCGAGCGCGGTGCCGCGCTCGATCATCACCCGGTCGCCGATCCCGAGGATCTGCGGCAGCGCGATCGCCTGCTGCGCCGACAGGTCCCAGTCGATCACCCCGATCAACGCCTTGGCGACCTGGGCGATGATCGTGGTGCCGCCGGCGGCGCCGACCGCGATCCGCACCGTGCCGTCGGGGGCGTAGACGATGGTCGGCGACATCGAGCTCCTCGGCCTTTTGCCGCCTTCGACCCGGTTGGCGACCGGGGCGCCATTCTCCTCGGGCGCGAAGCTGAAATCGGTCAGCTCGTTGTTGAGGAAATGGCCGTTGACGGTGAGCCCCGAACCCCACGGGCCCTCGATCGTCGAGGTGTAGGAGGCGACATTGCCGGCGGCGTCGACCGCGACGAAATGCGAGGTCGAAGGCACCTCTTCGGCCTGCGCCGCGGTGCGCGCCGGGGCGCCCGGCGGCATTCCCGCCTCGACATGGGCAATGGCACGGTCGGGTGAGATCAGCGCCGAGCGGCGGCCAAGATAATCGGGGTGCATCAGTCCGGCGACTGGCACCGCGACGAAGTCGGGATCGCCGAGATAGGCGTCGCGATCGGCATAAGCGAGCCGCATCGATTCGGCGATCAGATGCCAGGCGCGCGGATCGTTCGGGCCCAATGCCCGCAGGTCGAACCGCTCGAGCTGCTTCAGAATCGCGAATACCGTGGTCGCGCCCGAGGAGGGCGGCCCCATCCCGCAGATCCGGTAGCCGCGATAGGCGCCGCACAGGATCGGGCGCTCCTTCGCCTGGTAGGTGGCGAGGTCGTCGCGGGTCATCGGCGAGGGGTTGCGCGCCGCGCCACGCACCGCGGCGACCAGGGCGGTCGCCGCTGGGCCGGTGTAGAAGGCCTCCGGTCCGCGTGCGCCAAGCTGCGCGAAGAGAGCGGCGAGCTCCGGATTGCGCACCACGGTGCCGACCGGCCTGGGTTGGCCGTCCTCCTGATAATATTGCGCCTGGCCCCATGGCGTCATCCTCGCCAGCGCCTGCGGACTCGCCAAGGCGCGGTACATGCGCGGCGTGATTGCAAAACCGTCGCGGGCGAGCCGGATCGCGGGCTCGAACAGCCGCGCCCAGGCGAGCCGGCCATGGCGCTCGTGCGCCAGCTCCATCAGCCGGATATTGCCGGGGACACCGACGCTGAGCCCGCCCGGAATCGAATCGCCGCGCGGTCGCGGGCGGCCGTCGGGGCCGAGGAAATAGGCCGGAGTCGCGGCGTGCGGCGCGGTTTCGCGGCCGTCATAGCTGCTGATCCGGCCGCGCGCCTGATCGTGATAGAGCAGGAAGCCGCCGCCGCCGATCCCGGAGGATTGCGGCTCGACCACGGTCAAGGCGAGCATCGTCGCGAAAGCGGCGTCGGCGGCGGTGCCGCCGGCGCGCAGCATCTCGACTCCGGCCTCGGTCGCGCGCGGATCGGCCGAAGAGACCGCGCCGCGTGCCTCCGACGCAGCGGCCGGCGCGGCGGGATCGGCCTGGGTGGCGCAGGCGCCGAGCAGCAAGGCGAAGGCGAGGAGGAAGCGGGCGAGCATCAAACGGGCCTTTCAGTCCCGATCGCCTCCGTCAAGTGCGCGAAACCCTCGCATTCGAGCAATTGCCGAAGCGTGCGGTTGATCCGCGCCGCCAGCCCGGGCCCCTCATAGACCAGAGCGGTGTAGAGCTGGACGAGGCTCGCCCCGGCGCGGATCCGGTCGAGCGCGTCGGCGCCGGTCTCGATGCCGCCGCAGGCGATCAGCGGCAGGCGACCCTCGGTGGCGCGGCGGAAATCGCGCAGCCGCGCCAGCGCCAGCGCCTTGAGCGGGGCGCCCGAAAGGCCGCCGGCCTCATCGCGATGCGCCGAGGTTAGAATCGGCCGGCTGATCGTGGTGTTGCCGACGATCAGGGCGTCGATCCCGCGCGCGAGCGCGACCGCGGCAATGTCGTCGACATCCTGACGCTCGAGATCGGGCGCGACCTTGAGGAATATTGGTGGTTTGGGAGGACCGGCGTCGCGCGCCTCGATCACCGCCGCGAGCAGGGCGTCGAGCACGCTCTTGTCCTGCAGTGCGCGCAGGCCCGCCGTATTGGGCGAGGAGATGTTGATCGTGAGATAGTCGGCGACGCCGCGCATCGCCCGCACTCCGGCAACATAATCGGCGATCGCGGCATCGCCGGCAGCTTTGTCCTTGTTGGCGCCGACATTGACGCCGACGATGCCGCGTCGCCGATCGCGCCGCTCGAGCCGCCCGAGCGCGGCCGCCTGGCCATGATTGTTGAACCCTAAACGATTGATCGCGGCGCGGTCCTCGGCGAGCCGGAACAGCCGCGGCGGCGGATTGCCGGTTTGTGGTCGCGGCGTCAGCGTGCCGACTTCGACGAAGCCGAAGCCGAAACCCAGCATCCGGTCATGGACTTCGGCGTCCTTGTCGAACCCGGCGGCGAGACCGACCGGATTGGGAAAGTCGAGGCCGGCGACGCGCGAGGCGAGCAGCGGATCGGGCGGCGCCGGCCGGCCCGCGGGCAGCAGCTTCAGTGCCCGGATCGTCAGCCGATGCGCGCGCTCGGCATCGAACGCGAAGGCCAGCGGCCTGAGCAATGGGTAGAGCGCCATCGGCGGCGGCTATGGCACTCGTCCCGCAACGGGTCAAAAGCGGGGTTGATTTCCCTCTCTCTCGGGGCCACATCGCCAATCGGAACGAATCGGTCCGATTGGCTGTTATATCGACCGGTTCCAAGCGCACGAGGGGAGTCGATGCGTCTAACCAGCCTGGCCGATTATGCGGTCGTGATGATGGCCGCCGCTGCGCGCCGCCCATTGGGCGCGCAGCTGAGCGCGACCTTGCTCGCCGCAGAGACCGGCGTGCCGCTGCCGACCGCGCAGAAATTGACCGGCCGGCTCGCCGCCGCCGGCCTGCTCGACACCGCGCGCGGCACTGGCGGCGGCTTCCGCCTCGCCCGCGACGCGGCCGAGATCAGCCTCGCCGACATCGTCGAGGCGGTCGAAGGGCCGATCCAGATGACCAGCTGCCTCGATGCGGAACGTCACGATTGCGCGCTCGAAAGCTGTTGCCAGGTTCGCCCCCATATGGGCATCGTCAACGGCGCCGTCCGCGGCGCGCTGGCCGCGGTGCGCCTCGACAGCCTTGCCCAGCGGGAAGTGGCATGACCCCCGACGACGCCAGCATTCGCAACCGCGACGCCCAGGAGGCCGCCGACCGCTCCGCCAATTACGAATGGGGCTTCTCGTCGGACATCGAGCAGGAGTTCGCGCCCAAGGGCCTGAACGAGGACACGGTCCGCTTCATCTCGGCGAAGAAGAACGAGCCCGAGTGGATGCTCGAATGGCGGCTGAAGGCCTATCGCGCCTGGCTGACGATGGAGGAGGTGAGCTGGGCCAAGCTCGACATCCCCACGATCGATTTCCAGGATGCTTATTATTACGCCGAGCCCAAGGCGAAGGAGAAGCTCGGCTCGCTCGACGAGGTCGATCCCGAGATCCTTCGCGTCTATGAGAAGCTCGGCATCCCGATCGAGGAGCAGAAGGTGCTCGCCGGCGTCGAGGGCGCGCGCAAGGTCGCGGTCGACGCGGTGTTCGACAGCGTCAGCGTCGCCACCACCTTCCGCGAGGAGCTGAAGAAGGCCGGCGTCATCTTTCTCTCCATCTCTGAGGCGATCCGCGAACATCCCGACCTGGTCCGCAAATATCTCGGCTCGGTGGTGCCGCAGCGCGACAATTATTTCGCCTGTTTGAACAGCGCGGTCTTCTCCGACGGTACCTTCGTCTATGTCCCTGAGGGCGTGCGCTGCCCGATGGAGCTCAGCACCTATTTCCGGATCAATGCCGAGAATACCGGCCAGTTCGAGCGCACCCTGATCGTCGCCGACACGGGCAGCTACGTCTCCTATCTCGAAGGCTGCACCGCGCCGATGCGCGACGAGAACCAGCTCCATGCCGCGGTGGTCGAGCTGGTCGCGCTCGACGATGCCGAGATCAAATATTCGACCGTCCAGAACTGGTATCCGGGCGACGCCGAAGGCAAGGGCGGCATCTACAATTTCGTCACCAAGCGGGCGATGTGCGCCGGCGCCCGCTCGAAAGTGTCGTGGACCCAGGTCGAGACCGGATCGGCGATCACCTGGAAATATCCGTCCTGCATCCTCAAGGGCGAGAGCAGCGTCGGCGAATTCTATTCGGTCGCCGTCACCAACAACCGCCAGCAGGCCGACACCGGCACCAAGATGATCCATATCGGCGCCAACAGCCGCTCGACGATCGTCTCCAAGGGGATCAGCGCCGGCAAGTCGAACAACACCTATCGCGGTCTGGTCCGGGTCAACGGCGCGGCCGAGAATGTCCGCAACTTCACTCAGTGCGATTCCTTGCTGCTGGGCTCGGACTGCGGCGCCCACACCGTCCCTTATATCGAGGTCCGTAACCCCAGCGCGCAGATCGAGCATGAGGCAACGACCTCGAAGATCAGCGACGACCAATTGTTCTACGCGATGAGCCGCGGCCTCTCCCAGGAGGACGCCGTCGCCCTGATCGTCAACGGCTTCGCCCGCGAGGTGCTCAAGCAATTGCCGATGGAGTTCGCGGTCGAGGCGCAGAAATTGCTGGGGATCAGTCTGGAAGGAAGCGTCGGCTGATGCTCAAAATCGATAACCTCCACGCCATCGTCGACGGCAAGCCGATCCTCAAGGGGATCAGCCTCACCCTGAATCCGGGCGAGATCCATGCCGTCATGGGCCCGAACGGGTCGGGCAAGTCGACCTTGTCCTACGTTCTCGCCGGACGCCCGGGCTATGAAGTAACCGAAGGCACGGTGGCGCTCGACGGCGAGGATTTGCTCGCGCTCGAGCCGCACGAGCGCGCCGCCAAGGGCATGTTCCTCGGCTTCCAATATCCGGTCGAGATTCCCGGCGTCTCCAACGTCCAGTTCCTGCGCACCGCGCTCAACGCCCAGCGCCGCGCGCGCGGCGAGGTCGAGCTTTCGGCGGGCGATTTCCTGCGTCTCGCCCGCGAGCAGGCGGATGCGCTCGGGATCGACATGGAGATGATGAAGCGCGCGGTGAATGTCGGTTTTTCGGGGGGCGAGAAGAAGCGCAACGAGATGGTCCAGCTCGGGATCATCGATCCGCGCCTGGCGATCCTCGACGAGACCGACAGCGGCCTCGACATCGATGCGCTGCGGATCGTCGGCCAGGGCATCAACCGGATCATGCGCAAGCCCGACAAGACGGTGCTGCTGATCACCCATTATCAGCGGCTGCTCGACACCGTCGAACCTGACTTCGTTCACGTCCTCGCCGACGGCCGGATCGTCCGCTCGGGCGGCTCCGAGCTCGCGCTCGAGCTCGAACGCGAAGGCTATGGCGCGGTGGCGGCGTGACTGCGCTCGCTCTCCCCACGCCCCGCGAGGAGGCCTGGCGCTGGAGCGACCTGTCCGCGCTGCCGGCGCTGGCCGAGCGCACTCCGACCGGGCGTGCGCCGAACGCGCTGCCCTGGATCGACTGCGAGGGGGAAGCGCCCCGCTTGCTGTTCGTCGACGGCAGGCTCGACCAGAGCCGCAGCCGTCTCGGTCCGGTCGCGATCCGCGCCGTCGCGCCGGAGACCGCGCATCCACTGGGCCGCCTCGCTGGCCATGACGGCTGGAGCCTCCGGCTCGGCCGCGACCATGCGCCCGCGGGGCTGGTCCAGATCGTCCATGTCTCGACCGGGGCGACCGACCATCTCGCCGCCGAAATCGCGCTCGACGACGATGCCCAGGCGTCGATCGTCGAGACTTTCGTCGGCGAGGGCTGGACCAATCGCGTGTCCGGCGTGACCTTGGGCAAAAGCGCGCGGCTGATGCTCAATCGGCGGGTCCTGGGAGAAAGCGGCTTCGTCAGCCTCACCGACCATGCGACCCTCGGCGAAGGCGCCAGCCTGGTCGCGGCGACACTGGCCGCCGGCGGCCGCGATACCAGGCTCGACGGCGAGGTCGACCTTGCCGGCGAGGGCGCGTTCGCCGAGGTCGCCGGGGCACTGCTCGCCCGTGCGCGCCAACGCCATGACGTCAATCTCGTGGTCCGTCACAAAATGCCGTCGGGCACCAGCCGCCAGGTCTGGCGCTCGGTCGCCGACGATCGCGCCGCCTGCTCGGTCGCGGCCCGGGTCGAGGTTGCGCGCGGCGCGCAGAAGACCGATGGCGAGCAGTCGCTGAAAGGCCTGCTGCTCGCCCGCTCGGCAATGATCAACGCCAAGCCGGAGCTCGAAATCTTCGCCGACGATGTCAAATGCGCCCATGGCGCGACCGTCGGCGAGCTCGATCGGAGCGCTCTGTTCTACCTCGAGAGCCGCGGAATCACCCCCGACGAGGCCAGGGCGCTGCTGACCCGCGCCTTCGTCGCCGCCGCGCTCGACCGGATCGGCGAGAAAGCGGTGTGCGAGGCCTTCTACGCCGACGCCGAGAGCTGGTTCGAAAAACCCTCTCCCCTTGAGGGAGAGGGTGGACGCCGAAAAGCGGCGGACGGGTGAGGGCGATGGACGCCGCGCTCTCTACCCGTCCGCTCGACTGGCTCGCCGATTTCCCGGCGATTCCCGAAGGCTGGGCCTATCTCGACAGCGCCGCGACGGCGCAGAAGCCGCAGGCGGTGATCGAGGCGATCCAGCGCGGCTATGCCGAGAGCTATGCCACCGTCCATCGCGGCGTCTATCAGCGTTCGGCCGAGATGACCGTGGCGTTCGAAGCCTCGCGCCGGCGCGTCGCCCGCTTCATCGGGGCGGCAGCGCCCGAGGAAGTGGTGTTCGTGCGCGGCGCGACCGAGGGCATCAACCTGGTCGCGCAGAGTTGGGGCACCGCCAATCTCAAGCCCGGCGACCGTATCCTGCTCTCGGCCCTCGAGCATCACAGCAACATCGTGCCGTGGCAGATGGCCGCCGAGCGCACCGGCGCAGCGATCGACGTCGTGCCGTTGACCGAGGATCACCGCATCGATCTCGACGCGATGGCCGCGACGATCCGTCCCGCGCACCGGCTGGTCGCTCTGGCCCACGTCTCGAACGTGCTCGGCGCGGTGCTCGATGCCCGCCGCGCCGCCGATCTCGCCCACAATGTCGGCGCGAAGCTGCTGCTCGACGGCTGCCAGGCGGTGCCGCGGATGCCGGTCGACGTTGCCGCACTGGATTGCGATTTCTACGTTTTTTCCGGTCACAAGCTCTACGGGCCGACCGGGATCGGCGTGCTCTGGTCGAGGGGCGAAATTCTCGAGGCGATGCCGCCCTGGCAGGGCGGCGGCGCGATGATAGACAAGGTGACGTTCGAGAGGACCACTTATGCGCCGCCGCCGGCGCGGTTCGAGGCGGGTACGCCGCATGTCGTCGGCGTCATCGGCCTTCACGCTGCGATCGACTATGTCGACGGCCTCGGCCTCGACGCGATTGCCGCGCACGAGGCGGCTTTGGTCCGCGAAACGCGCGCCGCTTTGTCCAGCCTCAACTCGGTGCGCCTGTTCGGGCCCGAGGATTCCGCGGGGATCGTCAGCTTCGTCGTCGAAGGGGTGCATCCGCACGACGTCGGCACCATATTGGACGAGAACAGGGTGGCGATCCGGGCCGGGCATCATTGCGCCCAGCCGCTGATGGCGTCGCTCGGCGTCGATGCGACGGCGCGAGCGAGCTTCGGGGTCTATAATGGTCGGCAGGATGTCGAGGCGCTGGTTCGCGGCATCGAGCGGGTAACGAGGATCTTCGGGTGAACGAGGAACGCAAGATCGAGACCGAGGAGGTCGCCGGCGTGCCGTCGCCGCCCAAAGCGCGCGTCGACGACGCGACGGCCGCCGAGACCTTCGCGCGCAAGCGCGACTATCTCGAAGGCTTTCTCGCGCAGCAGCCCGCTGAAGCCTCTGACGCCGGGCCGGGCGGGGACCTTTATGAGGCGGTGGTCGCCGCGCTCAAGGAGATTTACGACCCCGAAATCCCGGTCAACATCTACGATCTCGGCCTGATCTACGGCGTCGAGATCACTCCCGACAATCACGCCAAGGTGACGATGACCCTGACCACGCCGCATTGCCCGGTCGCCGAATCCATGCCCGGCGAGGTCGAGCTTCGGGTCGGCGCGGTGCCCGGCATCGGCGACGCCGAAGTGGAACTGGTCTGGGATCCGCCCTGGGACCCGCAGAAGATGAGCGACGAAGCCAGGCTCGAATTGGGAATGTTATGACCGCAGAGACGAAAATCCGTGCGCGCCCCGCCGCGATCATCCTGACCCCCGCTGCCGAGGCGCGCATTGCCGCCTTGATGGCGAAGGCGCCCGAGGGCACGGTCGGCGTCAAGCTCTCGACGCCGCGTCGCGGATGCTCCGGCCTGGCTTACTCGGTCGACTATGTCGCCGAGGCCAATCCGTTCGACGAGAAGATCGAGACTCCGGGCGGCATCTTCTATGTCGACGGCGCGTCGATCCTCTATCTGATCGGCTCGACGATGGATTGGGTCGAGGACGATTTCGCCGCCGGCTTCGTGTTCGAAAACCCCAACGCCAAGGGCGCCTGCGGCTGCGGCGAGAGCTTCACCGTCTGATCGCGAGGGACCTGCCCGGCCGGAACGCCATGCGCGAGCGGCTGGTGGCGTTCGGCAAGACGATCGGTTAGCTTTCCCGAGGGGGAGGGCTCGATGCGACCCATTTTCACTTTCGCGCTGATCGGCTGCACCGTCGCGGTGATCGCCGCCACCGCGCTCCGGGCCAATGACAGCGTCGCCGAGGCCGCCGCCGGCGGCCTCGTCCTCAAGCAGACCCGCGACATCGACATGGTGTCGGAGGATCTCTACGTCTCCGCCGACGAGATCCGGGTCCGCTACGTGTTCCGCAATCGCGCGCCGCGCGACATAAGCGTCACCGTGGCTTTTCCGCTTCCCGACCGCGATCTCAGCCAGCTCGAATATGGCGACATCGCCTGGCCGGGCGACTTCGTGACCCGGGTCGACGGCCGATCGGTGCGGATGACTCATCGGCGCCGGGCGGTGCGGGGCGGCGTCGATCACACGGCCTTGCTGGAGGGCCTCGGCGTTCCGATCGGCGTCGGTGAGGTCGGCGCGGCGTCGGAGGCGATCGAACGGCTTCGGCCGCAGGATCAGCAGCGGCTGGTGCGCGCCGGGCTGGCCAACCCGGTCGGCGAAGGGCCCAACCGCGCCTTCGAGGCGCAATGGACGGTGACCGAAGCCTATCATTGGGAGCAGGTCTTCCCTGCCGGCCGCGACCTTATCGTCGAGCATCGCTATCGCCCGGGCACGGGCGGCAGCGCCGGCACCGGCTTCGGCCACGCCGAATATCTCGCGAGCGACTTTGGCCGGGGGCAGATCGCCCGCTACTGTATCGATCAACCCTTTCTCGCCGCGATCGATCGGCTCGCGCGCCGCAGCGGCGGCGAGGGCTATTTGCCGATGACCGAGCAATGGATCAGCTACGTCCTGACCACCGGCGCCAATTGGCGCTCGCCGATCGGCGATTTCCGGCTCGTCGTCGACAAGGGCGATCCGCGCAACCTGGTCAGCTTCTGCGGCGAAGGGGTGCGCCGGATCAGCCCGACCCAGTTCGAGATGCGCCGTCGCAACTGGCGGCCGACGCGGGACCTGCACGTCCTGATCCTGCGGCCTTATTCCAGCGAGTGATCGCCGGGCCGATCGGGCCGGCGGGGGAGAGCTGCGATGCGATCCACGTGGAAACTGATTGTGGCCGTGTCGGCGGCGTTCGCTTCGGGCGCGGCCCCCGCCGAGGATGGCGCCGCGGTCACCGCCGGCGGCCTGGTGCTGGCCCGGAATGACGGCATCGATCTGGTCTCGCAGGATCTCCATGTCTCGCGCCAGGCGATCCGCATCCGCTACGTCTTCCGCAACCGCGGCGCGCAGGACGTCACTCGCACCCTCGCTTTCCCGGTTCCCGACCGGACCCCCGAGCGCGGCGCGAGCGAGCTCGCCTTTCCAGGCGGATTCGAAACCCGGGTCGACGGGCGCCCCGTCGAGATCGGCACCGGCCCGCAGGCGCTGGCCGGCGGCACCGATCATAGCGCGCTGCTCGCCCGCCTGAACATTCCGGTCCGCTATCTCGACGCGGCGTTCGAGCCGGTCAGCCAGGCGCTCGCCGCCTTGCCGCGCGACGAGCAGGCGCGGCTCGCCGCGCTCGGCCTGGTCGAGATTTTCGACGAGGACGGCGGTGCGCGGCGAGTCTGGCCGCGCTGGACGATCCGCGAGGTCTGGCAGTGGGAGCAGGTCCTTCCCGCCGGCCGCGATCTCGTCGTCGAGCATGGCTATTCGCCAGGCTTCACCGGAGCGATCGACGTCGGCATGAGCAGCGAGGCGATGCGCAACTCCGAATCGGGCCAGGAGATGATCCGCACCTATTGCCTGGATGACACCGCGCTCGCCGCCTTCGATCGGCTCGCTCTGCCGCGCGGTGAGGACTATCCCGGCGTCGGCGAATATCGTCTGACCTACGATCTCGCTGCGGGCGGGGGCTGGCCATCGGGAGTCGGCGAGTTCCGGCTGGTCGTCGACAAAGGCGCGGCGGACAATGTCGTCGGCTTCTGCGGCCAGGATGTCCGGCAGATCGGCCCGACCCAATATGAAATGCGACGGACCGGCTGGCGCCCCGACGGTCCGCTTCGGTTTGTCTTCTTCGAACCCGAATCGACGCAGTGATCCTGAGCCTTTCGCGTTGCCCTGATGCTCGCTAGGGCGTCGGGATGACGCCAGGTCTTGCCCATGTCGAAAGCTGGATCTTCGATCTCGACAACAGCCTCTATCCGGCCTCGTCGAACCTGTTCGAGCTGATCGATCAGCGGATGGGGGCCTATATCCAGCGCCTGCTCGGCGTCGACGCCGTCGAGGCACGCCGGGTCCAGAAGGGCTATTTCCACGCCCACGGCACCACGCTTGCCGGGCTGATGGCGGCGCATGGCGTCGATCCGCACGATTTCCTCGATTTCGTCCACGATATCGACCTCGCCCGGATCGCCGCCGACCCGGCTTTGGTGGCGGCGCTCGATCGGCTGCCCGGGCGCAAGTTCGTCTTCACCAATGCCGACGAAGGCTATGCCGGGCGCGTGCTCGACCGGCTCGGCCTCGCCAATGCGTTCGACGGCATGCACGACATCCACGCCATGGCCTATGTGCCGAAACGCGATCCGTCGGCTTACGTCGCAATCTGCGCGCGACACGGCATCGATCCCGGTCGCGCCTTGTTCGCCGACGACATGGCGCGCAATTTGCGGCCGGCAAAGGCGATCGGCATGACCACGCTCTGGGTCGATAACGGCTCGGAGCAGGGCGATCCGCTCGCCGAGGCGGATTTCATCGACTATCGCGCGGCCGATATCGCCGGCTGGCTCGGCGAAGTGCTTGGGGAGAAAGTGGCATGACGGCCGATCTACAGCAGGTGATCGAAGCGGCGTGGGAAGGGCGCGCCGATATCGGCGTGTCGACCGGTGGCGAGGTTCGTGAGGCGGTCGAGGAGGCGCTTACCCGCCTCGATTCCGGCGTGGTGCGGGTCGCCGAAAAGGGCGCCGACGGCTGGACCGTCAATCAATGGCTCAAGAAGGCGGTGCTGCTATCGTTCCGGCTCAACCCGATGGAGACGATCTCCGGCGGGCCGGGCGGCGCCTGCTGGTGGGACAAAGTGCCGTCGAAATTCGCCGGCTGGAGCGCGAACAGCTTCGCCGCCGCCGGCTTTCGCGCCGTGCCGGGCGCGATCGTCCGTCGCGGCGCCTTCATCGCCGGCAATGCGGTGCTGATGCCGAGCTTCGTCAATATCGGCGCTTATGTCGGCGAAGGGACGATGATCGACACCTGGGCGACCGTCGGCAGCTGCGCCCAGATCGGCAGCAACGTCCACATTTCGGGCGGCACCGGCATCGGCGGCGTGCTCGAGCCGCTCCAGGCCGGGCCGGTGATCATCGAGGATGATTGCTTCATCGGCGCCCGTTCCGAAGTCGCCGAAGGGGTGGTCGTCGAGCAGGGCGCGGTGCTCTCGATGGGGGTGTTCATCGGCGCCTCGACCAAGATCGTCGACCGCGCCACCGGGGAGGTCGTCTACGGCCGGGTTCCGGCTTATTCGGTGGTCGTGCCGGGGACGCTGCCGGGCAAGGACGGCGGCCCCAGTCTCGCCTGCGCGGTGATCGTCAAGACGGTCGACGCGAAGACCCGCTCGAAGACCGGAATCAACGAGCTGCTGCGCGACTAGAGCAATGCGCGAAAAGGTGGGAACCATGAGCAGGTGTGGATTGCCCCCGGCAATCCACAGCCATGCCGGGGGGCATGGCGGCCTGTTCATTTTCGCAATCAGCATTGCGGCCACAAAAAGGTACAGAGCGGTATGCGATCCCACCCGATCGCAGACCGCTCTAACGGGAGGATCAGCGATGTTCGGCAAGCTGTTCGGGCGTAACCGCGCGGAAACCGCGAGCCAGGCCGAGCCGGAACTGTCCGCCGATCTGCGGATCAAGCGCGGCGCGATCGAGCAGGGCCGCGCCGGGGACCCGCTGATCGTGGCCAAGGTCGGCGCCGCCGACATCAACGCCTGGCTGATGCAGGCGGTGACCACCGAGCGCGGCGTCCATGTCGAATCTTTGCTCGTCGCGCTTGGTTCGCTCGGCGGCTTTTCCTGCCAGCTCGCGGCGCGCCACGCTCTATGCACAATGCCGCACCATTGGGACCATCCCTGGGCGGTCGCCGACGGCGCCGACGGCCGCCGCTATTTTCTCGGCGACGCGATCAATCATTATGCGCTCGAGGGCCAATACAGCCTGTGGTCGCTCGCGGCGGGCATCTTCCCCCAGATCAGCGATCGGCCGGTCCCCGATCTCGGCGCGATCGTCAGCCATGTCGTCGGGACGATTGGCGGTGGCGGCTTCGGCGAAATCCGCTTCCCGCCCGGCACGTCGGCGGGCGACGACCCGATCAACTATGTCCGCCATTTCTGGCCGCCGACCCGCGCCCATCTCGATCAGCTCGGCTTGGTTCCGGACGATTGGCCGCCCGCCTTCGGCATCGCCGCGCAGGAGGTGCTGACGCTCGCCAAGGACGTCGTCGACCCGGCCGCCGCGCTGACCATGATCGTCGAGAGCGCGGTCGCGATGGCCAAGCTCGACCCGGCCGAACTCGGGATTGACGCGCCCGATCCGGCGAAGGGAGGCTAGCGGGGCTGCGCCTCGGTCAGCAACCGCTGTGTGCGCTCGCTCTCCCAGTCGGCCATTCCGGTCATCCGCCAGACCTCGACTCCCTCGGCATCGTAGAGGATCGTGGTCGGCAGCGTATCGATGCGCAACGCGGTCATGACGTCGAGCCGGGGGTCGAGATAGGGTTCGAGCCGGGTGAAGCGCCGCGCCGCGAAGAAATCCCTCACCTTCTGCCGGCCGTCCATGTCCTGGCTGAGCGCGAGCACCCGCACCGCATCGCCCTGGCGCGCGGCGAGCGCGTCCAGCGACGGCATCTCGACCACGCAGGGCCCGCACCAGGTCGCCCAGAGATTGACCAGCAGCGGCCGGCCGCGGAAGTCGGCGAACCGGGCGGTGCGCCCGGACGGATCCTCGAAAGCGGCGGTCGGCGCCGGCGTGCCGGCGTGCGAACGGTCCAGCCGCCCGGTCGGATAGGCGGCGGGTGCGGAAACACTGGCAGCCACGCTGTCCGGCGCGCCGCCTTGCGGGGCCGGGGCCTTTTGCCTATCGCATCCGGCCAGCGCGAGGCCGAGAGCGAGGCCGGGGAGAAGGGCGATCACGAAGCGCAAGGACCAGGACTCCAATCCCTTGTGGGGCAGCCGTTTCGCCGAGGGCCCCTCGGCGTTGATGCGCGAGATAAATGCCTCGATCTCCTTCGACAAGCGGCTCTGGCGGCAGGACATCGCCGCGTCGCGCGCCCATGTCGCGATGCTCGGCGCGCGCGGCATCCTGGCGCAGGACGATGTCGACGCGATCGAAGAGGGACTCGACCGGATCGAGGACGAATATGCCGAAAGCGGCGTCGCCGAGGATCCGGCGCTCGAGGACATCCATATGCATGTCGAGCACCGCCTCGCCGAGCTGATCGGCCCGACGGCGGGGCGGCTACACACCGCGCGCTCACGCAACGACCAGGTCGCGACCGATTTCCGGCTCTGGGTGCGCGATGCGATCGACGAGAGCGACGCGGCGATCGCGGTGCTGCAGCACGCGCTCGTCGCCCGCGCCGCTGAGCATGCCGCGACGGTGATGCCGGGCTTCACCCATCTCCAGTCGGCCCAGCCGGTGACCCTCGGTCACCATCTGATGGCTTATTATGAGATGCTGAAGCGCGATCGCGCCCGGTTCACGGCGGCGCGCGAGCGGCTGAACGAATGTCCGCTCGGCTCGGCGGCTTTGGCCGGCACCTCCTTCCCGGTCGATCGCGAGGCGGTGGCGCTGGCGCTCGGCTTCGACCGGCCGACCGCCAATTCGCTCGACGCGGTCTCGGACCGCGACTTCGCGCTCGATTATCTGATGGCCGCGACCCAATGCGCGCTGCATCTGTCCCGGCTCGCCGAAGAGTTCATCCTCTGGGCGAGCCAGCCGTTCGGTTTCGTCATCCTGTCGGACAGCTTCTCGACCGGTTCCTCGATCATGCCGCAGAAGCGCAACCCCGACGCCGCCGAGCTGGTCCGCGGCCATAGCGGGCGGATCGCCGGGGCGATGGTCGCTCTGGTGATGACGATGAAGGGTCTGCCGCTGGCTTATTCGAAGGACATGCAGGACGACAAGCAGCCGGTGTTCGAGGCGCATGACCTGCTGACCCTTTCGCTCGCGGCGATGGCGGGAATGGTCGAGAGCGTCGGCTTCGGCGCCGAGCGGATGCGCGCCGCGGCCGGGGCGGGGCACCCGACCGCCACCGATCTCGCCGACTGGCTGGTGCGCGCCGCCGGCGTGCCGTTCCGCGAGGCCCATCACATTGCCGGCCGCGCGGTGCGGCTCGCCGACGAGCAGCAATTGCCGCTCTGGGAACTCTCGCCCGAAGCGCTCAAGTCGGTCGACGCTCGGCTTGGCCCCGAGATTCTCGCGGTGCTTTCGCTCGACGCTTCGGTTAAGAGCCGGACCAGCCAGGGCGGCACCGCGCCGTCGCAGGTCAGGAAGCGGATCGAGGCGGCGAAAAAGGCGCTGGGGATGACGGAATGAGGCTGATCGTGCCACTGCTCGGCCTGATCCTCGCCGGCTGTGGCCTGCGCGAGCCGCTCCAGCCACCCCGGGGGGAAAGCCTGCCGGTCGCTCCGGCCGCGGCGCGGCGCGCCCCGGCCGCCGACCAGTTGCTCGCCCAGCCAGTGATCGCGCGGCCGGCGCGGGTCGACGAGTTGCTGCGCCGCTCCGAAGAGCGCGAGGACGACCGGTTCGATCTGCCGCCGGCCGAGATTCCCGCAGGGGCGATGCCAGTCCCCGACCCTGCGGCGGAGGCGGAACCGGAATGAAGCCAGTCCGCAAGGCGGTTTTTCCGGTCGCCGGGCTGGGCACGCGCATCCTGCCGGCGACCAAGGCGATCCCGAAGGAGATGCTGACCATCGTCGATCGGCCGCTGATCCAATATGCGGTCGAGGAAGCGCGCGAGGCTGGCATCGAGCAACTGATCTTCATCACCGGCCGCGGCAAGAGCGCGATCGAGGACCAATTCGACATCGCCTTCGAGCTCGAGGCGACGATGACCGCCCGCGGCAAGTCGCTGGCGCCGCTCGAAGGCACGAAATTCCCTCCGGGCACGATCGTATCGGTCCGCCAGCTTCGGCCTCTGGGCCTCGGCCACGCCGTCTGGTGCGCGCGCCACCTGGTCGGCGACGAGCCGTTCGCGGTGCTGCTCCCGGACGATCTCATGGTCGGGACTCCGGGCTGCCTCAGGCAGATGGTTGAAGCCTATAATATCCATGGCGGAAATGTGGTTTGCGCGCAGCAGGTTCCGCGCGAGCGCACCCCGAATTATGGTATCATCACACCCGGGAAACAGGACGGACGCCTCACCGAGGTGAAGGGTCTCGTCGAGAAGCCGGCGCCCGAGGCGGCGCCGTCGACCCTCGGCATCGTCGGCCGCTACATCCTGCAGCCCGAGATCATGGATGTGCTGGCTGGACTCGGCAAAGGTGCGGGCGGCGAGATCCAGCTCACCGACGGTATGGCCGTCCTGATCGGTCGCCAGCCCTTTCACGGCCTGACCTTCGACGGCGCGCGCCATGATTGCGGCGACGCGACGGGCTTCGTCATCGCCAATCTCGCGCTCGCGCTCGCCCGCGGCGATCTCGCCCCGGCGATTCGCGAATTCCTGGCCGGCGCCGGCGCCGATTGATGGAGGGCGCGCTCCTCGTCGTCGACGGGGCAGTCCGGCGGCTCGGCCTCGAGGAAGCGGCCGCCTATCGCGGGCCGGGCTTTCTCTGGCTTCATCTCGAGGGGCGCGAGGAAAGTGATCTCACCTTCCTCAGGGCGCAGCAGGACATTCCCGACGTCGCCGCCGGCGCTTTGGCGGCGACCGAGACCCGGCCGCGCTGCGACCGGATCGAGAACGGCGCGATCATCAACCTGCGCGGGCCGGGCGCGCTCGATCCGCTCGATTCCGACCGGCTCGTCTCAATCCGCTTCTGGGTCACCGAGAACCGCGTGACCTCTCTGAGCCGGCGCACGCTGAGCGCGACCGCCGAGGTTTGCGCGAAGATGGAAGCGGGCGCGATCCACGACGCCGGCGACGTCGTCGCCGCGTTCGCCCGGGCGATCAGCACCCAACTCGATCCGGAGGTGGCGGCGCTCGGCGATACGCTCGATGACGCAGAAAGCGATCTCGAGCCCAGCAAGCTCTACCGATTGCGACGGGTGATCGCGGAGGTCCGCTCGCAGGCGATCGGTTATCGGCGCTTCGTCGCACCCGACCGCGACGCGCTGCGCACTCTGGCGGCGCTCGATTTCGAATGGCTGGCCGAGGATGACCGGCTGCACATCATCGAGGCGGCCGACCGGTTCGCGCGGATGGCCGAGGAGCTCGAGGCGGTCCGCGAGCGCGCCGCTCTGCTGCACGAGCAGATCACCGACCTGCGCGCCGAGCAGATCGATCAACGGGCGCTCTATATCTCGATCGTCGCGTTCATCTTCCTGCCGCTGACCTTCGTCACCGGCCTGCTGGGGATGAACGTCGAAGGCATTCCTTATGCCCACTCGCCCTGGTCGTTCTGGGGGGTCGCCGGCTTCTGCGTCGTCGTCGGGATGGTGGTTCTGGTCTGGTTCCGGCTGAGGAACTGGCTGCAGCGCTGACGGAATCGAAGCGTCAGGCTTCCAGCTCGACGTCCCAGTAGAGATAGTCGCGCCAGCTATCGTGGAGATAATTGGGCGGGAAGCTGCGGCCATGCTCCTGCAATTGCCAGCTGGTCGGCCGGTAAGGATGGCGGCGCAAATGCATATGCGCCTCGCGCGGCGTCCGCCCGCCTTTCTTGAGGTTGCACGGCGCGCAGGCGGTCGCGACATTCTCCCAGGCGGTGCGGCCGCCATGGGCGCGGGGTATGACATGATCGAAGGTCAGCTCGTCGAGGCAGCCGCAATATTGGCAGGAGAAGCGGTCGCGCAGGAACAGGTTGAACCGGGTGAAAGCGGGATGCTGGGACGGCCGGACATATTGCCGGAGCGCGATCACGCTCGGCAGGCTCATCTCGAAGCTCGGGCTGTGGACCTTGCGCTGATAGGCGGCGACGATGTCCACCCGTTCCAAAAAGACCGCCTTGACGGCGGTCTGCCAGGGCCACAGGCTCAGCGGATAATAACTGAGCGGCGTGTAATCCGCGTTGAGCACCAGCGCGGGACAGCTTTCGGGATGCCGGAGGAGGTCGGGATGGTACAAGGCTCAACAGGCTCCCGTTTCCTGGAGAACAACCCCGGAAACGCCGCCCTCGAGACCCTGTCGCACGCAGAACGAGGGAGAATGTGGGCGCTTCCGGCCTTCTTCTCCAATGTTCGGTCACGCTCTCGCTGTTCCGCGTGACGCCATGATGACACCATAGGTCGAGTCTTGCGGTCAAGCCATAGATGCAACCTGTAACCCGCTTCGCGCCCAGCCCGACCGGACGGTTGCATCTCGGCCACGCTTATTCCGCTTTGCAGGCGCATGACTTCGCCCGCGGTCGCGACGGCGCGTTCCTGCTCAGGATCGAGGACATCGATCCCGGCCGGTCGCGCGCCGAGCATGTCGATGGCATCATCGAGGATCTGCTCTGGCTCGGCCTCGAATGGGACGGCGAGATGGCCTACCAGTCCGAGCGGCTGCCGCTTTATGCCGAGGCGCTGGAGCGGTTGAAGCAGGATGGCCTGGTCTATCCCTGTTTCTGCACCCGCGCCGAGGTCGCCGCGGAAATCGCGGCCAGCGCGCATGCGCCGCATGGCGCGGACGGCCCGCTTTATCCGGGCACCTGCCGTGGCCGCGCCGACCCTGATCTCGCGCGGCCGCACGCCTGGCGGCTCGACGTCGCCCGGGCGATCGCCCGGACCGGGCCGCTGACCTGGTCGGAAGCGGGCGAAGCGATCGCCGCCGAGTCCGAGCGGTTCGGCGATGTCGTCCTCGCCCGCAAGGACGCGCCGGCGAGCTATCATCTCGCGGTGACGCTCGATGACGATGCCATGGGCGTGACCGACGTGGTGCGCGGACGCGATCTGCTGGAATCGACCCACGTCCATCGCCTGCTCCAGGCGCTGCTCGGCCTGGCGCCGCCGGTCTATCATCATCATCACCTGATCGGCGATGCCCGGGGAAACCGCCTCGCCAAGCGCCACAATGCGCCGATTCTGACCGACTTGCGCGCCGCCGGGACCGATCCGGCGGCTCTTGTCGCGGCGCTGCGCGTCTCCCAAGTTCCGGCTGGATATTCGTTCATCGAGGATTAGAGAGAGCGCATGCAGACCGTCGTCATCATTCTGCTCGTGCTTGCCGCCGGCGCGACGCTCTACGTCCTGGCCAAAGGCGTCATCGGCATGGCGCAGGGCAAGGACATTACCGGCCAGCGCTCGCAGGACCTGATGCGCAAGCGCGTGCTGTTCCAGGGGATCGCGATCATGCTTGCCATTCTGCTGCTGCTGCTGGCGAGCGGCGGCGGCCGCTGAGCGCGCCTTGGTTCGGCTGAACAAAATCTATACCCGGACCGGGGACGCCGGCGAGACCGGGCTGGTCGACGGGTCGCGCGTGTCGAAGGCCGATCCGTTGCTCGCCGCGATCGGCGACGTCGACGAGGCGAATTGCGCGATCGGGAACGCCGTGCCGCACGTCGTGGGCGAGGCGCAGGCGATGCTCGCGCGAATCCAGAACGAATTGTTCGATCTCGGCGCCGACCTCGCGACGCCGGCCACCGATTTCGCGCCGAGCGCGATGACGCTGCGGGTGGTGCAGCCGCAGATCGACCGGCTCGAGCGCGAGATCGACCGGATGAACGCGGATCTGGCGGCGCTGAAAAGCTTCATCCTGCCCGGCGGCGCCGGCGGCTCGGCGCAGCTCCATCTGGCCCGTGCCGTGGTCCGCCGCGCCGAGCGCGCGGCGGTGGCGGTGCCGACCGCGCTCAATCCGCTGGCGCTGACCTATCTCAATCGCCTCTCGGATCACTTGTTCGTGCTGGCGCGTTGGGCGGCGCGTGAGCAAGGTGGCGACATTCTCTGGCAGCCCGGGGCGACGCGCGAAGATTAGGGTCAGGACTCACATCTGTTCTTCTTTTGTTTCGGCGGCTGTGCTAGGGCCGGCCTTCGGGAGACGGTGATGGCGACGCGGGCGCGGGTAGATACCGGACGAGACTTGGCGGCGCATTATCGTGCGGTGCGCGGCTTGAGCCTCGCCATCGCCGCGCCGCTCTCCGACGCCGACGCCACGATCCAGCCGATGCCCGACGCCTCGCCGGCCAAATGGCATCTCGCCCACACCAACTGGTTCTTCGAGACCTTCGTGCTGCGCGACCATCTGCCCGGCTACCGCCTGTTCGACGAACGCTGGGCCTATCTGTTCAACTCTTATTATGAGGGCGAAGGCGATCGCCACGCGCGGCCGCGTCGCGGCATGCTGAGCCGGCCGTCGCTCGACGAGATTCGCGCCTGGCGCGCCGCCGTCGACGCCGCCTTGCTCGGCGCGATCGACGACCTCCCTGCCGATTTGATCCTTCTCGGCCTCCACCATGAGCAGCAGCATCAGGAGCTGATGCTGATGGATCTCACCGCCACCTTCGCCGAAAATCCGCTGTCGCCGGCGGTCTGGCCAAGCGAGGAGGCCGCGCCGGCGGCGCTGCCGGCACCCGCGAAATGGATCGAGGGCGGCGAGGGGCTGCGCGAGATTGGCGATGACGGTGCGGGCTTCGCCTTCGATTGCGAGCGGCCGCGCCACAAGACCTATGTCGCGCGCCATGCACTGGCCGACCGGCTCGTCACCAATGCCGAGTGGATCGCGTTCATCGAGAGCGGCGGCTATGGCGATCCCCTGCTCTGGCTGTCCGACGGCTGGGCGTGGGTGCAGGCGGAGCGGATCGAGGCGCCGCTCCACTGGCGGCGTGGCGATGCGGGGTGGCAGCGCTTTGCGCTTGATGGACTGCGGCCGGTCGGTCCCGCCGAACCGGTCTGCCACATCAACCATTACGAGGCCGACGCCTTTGCCCGCTGGGCCGGCGCCCGGTTGCCGACCGAGGCCGAATGGGAGACCGCGGCCGACGGGATCGATCCGGCTTCCGGCAATCAGCTCGATGCGGCCGGCCCGGTCCGACCCCAGCCCGCTATGGGCAGCGGACGCCTCGGTCAGATGTTCGGCGATGTCTGGGAATGGACCCAGAGCGCCTTCCTGCCTTTTCCCGGCTTCAGGCCCGCCCCCGGCGCGGTCGGCGAGTATAACGGCAAGTTCATGTGTTCGCAGATGGTGCTGCGCGGCGGCAGCTGCGCCACCCCGCGTGGCCATTTGCGCGCGAGCTACCGCAATTTCTTCTATCCCCATCAGCGCTGGATGTTCTCCGGATTGCGCTTGGCCCGCGACTGTTGATGGCCGAACCGGATCCCGCGTTCCGCGCCGACGTGCTCGCCGGCCTCGCCGCACCGATTCCGGCGGTGCCGGCGCGCTGGCTCTACGACCGGCGCGGCTCCGAGCTGTTCGAGGAGATCACCCGGCTCCCCGAATATTATCCGACCCGGACCGAAACCGCTCTGCTGGAACGTTACAGCGGCGAGATCGCGGCGATGCTTGCGACCGGCAAGGCGGTGGTCGAGTTCGGCTCCGGCTCGTCCACCAAGACGCCGATCCTGCTCCGCGCCAGCGAACCCGCCGCTTATGTCCCGATCGATATCAGCGGCGACTTCCTGCGCGAATCCGCCGCAGCCCTGCAGAACCAGTTCCCCAGCCTGCCGATCTATCCGGTCGAGGCCGATTTCATGCGCCGTATCCAATTGCCCGCGGCGGTCGCCGACATGCCCAAGCTCGGCTTCTTCCCCGGCTCGACGATCGGCAATCTGGTCGCGCGGACCGGGGTCGATCTGTTGCGGGCGATGAAGGAAACGCTCGGCGAAGGCTCGCGGCTGCTGATCGGCATGGACCGGATCAAGGACATCGAGATCCTGTTGCGCGCTTATGACGATGCGGCCGGGGTGACGGCGGCGTTCAACCTTAACCTGCTCCACCGGATCAATGCCGAGCTCGACGGCACGATCCCGATCGACGCGTTCCGCCACCGCGCGATCTGGAACGACGCCATGAGCCGGATCGAAATGCATCTCGAGGCGCTGCGCGACGTCGCCTTCACCATCTCCGGCCAGGCTTTCGCATTCGCGGCGGGGTCGACGATCCACACCGAGAACAGCCACAAATATGGCTATCGCGACAGTCGCATCCTGCTTCGCGCCGCCGGCTGGGGGGTGGTCGAGGAGTGGACCGACGATCAGTCCTGGTTCTCGATCATCCTCGCCGAAGCCGAGCCGCCGCGCTTCGCGCCCTGATTTCACCTAAATCGGCCTATTTTAGGTGGAGCGGCGGAGCCGGTCGCGACGGAAGGCGGCATTGCCCGGTTTCCCGGCCGCCGCTACAGGCGGGCCGGTCCTCGCGGGGAGACACCATGGTTCAGTCCTTGTTCGGCATCGCGGAACTGCTGCTGCGTCTGCTGATGTACGTCATCATCGTCCAGGCGATCCTGTCCTGGCTGGTCGCGTTCAACGTGATCAACACCTACAACGATTTCGTCCGCTCGTTCCTGCGCGCGCTCGATATCATCACCGAGCCGCTCTACCGGCCGTTCCGCAAGATCCTGCCCGATTTCGGCGGGCTCGATTTCTCGCCGTTGATCGTCCTGTTGCTGATCATCATCCTCAAGGACTATCTGCTGCCGGGCGCTTATCTTTCGCTGGTGCAGGGGGGATGAGCGCGGCCCGCATCGACGGCAAGGCGTTCGCCGAGGCGCTGCGCGGCCGGGTCGCCGCGGCGGTGCCGGCCTTCGTCGCCCAAGCCGGACGCAAGCCCGGGCTTGCGGTGGTCCTGGTCGGCGACGACCCGGCGAGCCAGGTCTATGTCCGCTCCAAGGGCAAGGCGACGATGGCGGCCGGAATGGAGAGCTTCGAGCATATCCTGCCCGAGAGCACCGGCGAGGCCGAGCTGATCGCCTTGGTCGAGCGGCTCAACGCCGATCCGCGGGTCGACGGCATTCTCGTCCAGCTCCCCTTGCCGGCGCAGATCGACGAGAAAGCGGTGATCGGCACGATCGATCCGGCCAAGGATGTCGATGGCTTCCATCTCGAGAATGCCGGTAAGCTGGCGATCGGCGAGGACGCCCTGGTCCCCTGTACCCCGCTCGGCTGCATCATGCTGCTCAAGGACCGGCTCGGCGACCTTTCCGGGCTCGAGGCGGTGGTGATCGGCCGCTCGAACATCGTCGGCCGGCCGATGGCGCAGCTGCTGGTCCGCGAGAATTGCACGGTCACGATCGCCCACAGCCGCACCCGCGATCTGCCCGCAATCGTCCGCCGCGGCGATATCGTCGTCGCCGCGGCCGGCCGGCCGGAAATGGTCAAGGGCGACTGGCTCAAGCCCGGCGCGGCGGTGATCGATGTCGGCATCAACCGGGTCGACGGCAAGCTGGTCGGCGACGTCGATTTCGCCAGCGCCAGCGCGGTCGCCGGCGCGGTTACGCCGGTTCCCGGCGGAGTCGGGCCGATGACGATCGCGGTGCTGCTGCGCAATACCCTGGTCGCCGCCCACGCCCGCGCCGGACTGTCGCTGCCGGACGGACTGTGACCGAGCTGTTCGTCTCGGCCTTCGTCACCTTTCTGGTGGTGATCGATCCGCCGGGCTGCGCACCGATCTTCGCCGGCCTGACCCGCGGCGCGACCCCTGCCCATCGCCGGGCGATGGCGGTCCGCTCGGTGCTGATCGCCACGGGCATCCTGCTGTTCTTCGCCCTGCTCGGCGAGGATCTGTTGCGCGCGCTCGGCATCTCTTTGAGCGCGTTCCGCATCGCCGGCGGCATCCTGCTGTTCCTGATCGCGATCGACATGGTGTTCGAGAAGCGCACCGAGCGCCGCGAGAGCCGGGCGCAGGAAGTCAGCGCGCGCGAGGTCGAGGACGTTTCGGTGTTCCCGATGGCGATCCCGATGATCGCCGGGCCGGGATCGATCGCCTCGGTGATGCTGCTGATGGCGCGCAGCGACGGGCTCGATCAGTCTCTGGTCGTTCTCGGGGCGCTCGCCGCGACCCTGGTGTTGACGCTTGCCGCCTTGCTCGCGGCCGGGCCGCTGCTGCGGCTGTTCGGCCACCGCATGGAGGCGATGCTGACCCGGCTTCTCGGCGTGATCCTCGCCGCGCTCGCCACCCAGTTCGTGATCGACGGCATCGAGCGCAGCTTCAGCTGACCGGCCGCTCATCCTGAGTGGAGACTGAGCCTGGCGAACGCCCGTATCGGAGGACCCGCCACATCCGATAGGGCGAGCCGGCCGGCAATGGCACCGGGCTGAGCCAGGTGGGCACCCGGCCACGCGTGAGCTGAACGTAGAAACCCTTCGGCGCTTCCGACGCATAGATCGTCGATTCCGACAGATTGGGGCAGATCAGCACATAGTCGATCCGGTAGCGCTCGACCGTCCGCAGCGCGTTGGCGGCATCGCCGCGCCAGGCGCGCATCACGTCGACAATCTGGCGGTCGTTGCGATGATAGGGCCCGATGATCGCATTGTGCGGCGTGACCGTGATCAGCCGTGGCCCGAGATCGACGAAGGTCAGCACATTGCCGCGCGGCTGGCGCGCTATCGGACGGAGCGCGGCCAGGGTCGGGCAGCGATTGTTGGCGATGTTGACCGACCGGCGGAAGTTGTTGGTCCGATCGGGGAACAGCCAGCTGAGATAGCCGGTGGCAAGCCCCGAGACGATCAGGAAGGCGCCGACGATCCCGAACACCCGTACCAGCATATATTTGCTGCCGTGCAGCCAGAGGATGGCGTGCCAGGCAAGCGCGGTCGCTCCCGGAATGGCGAGCAGTTGCGCGGCCGGGCTCGCCCGGGTCTGCCAGAGCAGCAAAGCGGCGGCGAGCGCGGCGGGTAGGGTGAGCGCCGCCCAGGGAATCAGGCGCGCGGCGTCGCCGCGACTGCGCCAGAGCATCAGCGCGTAGCCGATCAGGCCGAAGATCGGCAGCGTCACCACCATGGCGGCGGTGCGGGCGCCGTGGCGGTAGATCGGCATCGCCTCGCGCACCTTGCTCAGCCAGAGCCGTTCGAGTTCCGGGCTCGAGCGTTCGAGGCGACCGAGGCAGTTCGGCCAGGTCCAGGCGAAGGCCGCGGCGAGGATCAGCCCGGCGCCGGCGGCCGCGGCGAGCCGCCAGCCGCGGCTCGCCGGGCTGTACATCGCCAGCGTGACCGCAAGCGCCCCGGCCGCGACCATCGCCGAGAGCCAGACCGGCGAAAGCGCGTCGCAGACCGGCGCGCGGTTCGCCTCCGATGCGAAGATCAGGAAGGCGAGGGCGCAGCCGCCCGCCAGGCTCGCGCCATAAGCGGCCAGCCGCGGCGCCTCCTCGCCATCCCAGATCCAGCGCAGCACGGTCACCGCGCCTGCCACCGCGAAATAGAGTAGCATCTCGAGGCCGATCGCCAGCGACAGAGCGGTGACGACGCCGAGCAGGGCGCCGCCCCGCGCGCGTTTGGGATCGACCATCGCGGCCAGCGCGGCCGCGAGCAGAGCGAGCTGCCAGCCATGGTGATCGATCCTGAGCGGCGTGAACATGCCGCGCGCCGAGCCGGCGCAGGCGAGCAGGGTGATTGCGATCGCGAAGGCGTTGGCGCCGATCAGCCGCCGCGCCACGACCGAGAGCGCGGTCATCGCCACCAGCAACGGCAGCAACGGGGCGATCGCGACCGCGGCGAGCTCGGCGGTCCGGCCGCCGACGAAGGGAGCGAGCGCCAGCTTCAGCGCCGCGATCGGCAGGTCGACCAGCCGCGACCAATGGATGTCGGCGCCGGCGGGCGGGTTCAGCCGATATTGCCGCAGGTCGTACCAGCCCTGGCCATCGAGCAAGGCGCGGACCTGCATGATCCGCATATTGTCGTCGGTGTCGCCGAGCCCGAAGCCGCGGATCGCGGCCCAGCGGTCGACCAGCATGTAGCCGCCGACGGCGAGCCAGAACAGCAGCAGCCACCAGCGCCAATGCCGTCCCAGCAGGCTGAGCTGCTCCCGCTCGTTCTCCGCCATTTGCCGTTCTGTTCTTTCCAACCGCCTGTCCGGGCCTTAGGGTCCAGGCCCACTATTTATGAGGTCGTGACAAGGGGAGATTTGGTTCATGGCAAGGCGCGCGTGCGGCAGATACCGGCAGTATCTGCCAATCGGACAACGCCGCCATGGGCCAAATCTCCCCTTGCCCTGCGGGTGGC
>Ga0187894_10000657_pt1 | contig 46351 bp, 44 predicted proteins | sample GBC1701081metaG_FD_136650 | JGI IMG/M metagenome (GOLD analysis project Ga0187894, IMG submission 136650) | White microbial mat communities from a lava cave in the Kipuka Kanohina Cave System on the Island of Hawaii, USA - GBC170108-1 metaG ... | reverse complement strand
GATGGTGCGTTCCGGCATCGACCAGAACTCGCCCTGATACGAGAACGTCTCCTGCATCCACATCTTGGGCAGGCAGCGCACGAACTCGTCCCACGACTTCTTGGTGTCGTCAGGATTGGCGCGAAAGCCGCCGAGTTCAGTCCACGTCGCCGAGCGTCCGGTACCGACCTCCAGCCGCCCACCCGACAGGATGTCCAGCGTCGCGGTTCGCTCGGCGATCTTGATGGGATTGTTGAATTCCGGCACGCAGACCACGATGCCGTGACCGACGCGGATGTTCTTGGTCACCATGGCGCAGGCGGTCAGGAAGAGTTCGGGCGCCGAGCAGTGCGAATACTCCTCGAGGAAATGGTGCTCGACCGCCCACACCTGCTCGAAGCCCAGCTCGTCGGCCAGCTTCACCTGCTCCAGGCAGTTCATATAGACTTCGCGCTCGCGCTCGCGCGTCCAGGGGCGCGGGACGGAGATTTCGTAGAAGATCCCGAATTTCATGGCGCCCTCCCGTATGGGCTTCATTGCTTGCTCAGCAACGATAGGCACGCACGCAACAGGCCTGCAAGACGGTGCGGACGGGCGCTTTCGCGTGGCAGACATGTTCGAGGGGCGGAAGAAAAGCGGCGTATAGCTCCACCCGCGGAAGATCCCTCGCTACGCTCGGGGTGATGAAGATCAGGGAGGTTTCATGCCCACACGCATCTTTGCGCACATGACTGACGATCTCACCACCGCGGCTCAGCAAGCGCAGGAGATCGAGGCCCTGGGCTTCGACGGCGTGCTGAGTCACGAATCGGCACACGATCCGTTCTTCCCGCTGCTGATCGCCGCCGGCAACAGCACGCGGCTGCATATGATGACGGATGTCGCGATCGCGTTCGCCCGTTCGCCCATGACCCTGGCGAACGTCGCGCACGACCTGAATGCGTTCTCGGGGGGACGCTTCACGCTCGGACTAGGCTCGCAGATCAAGCCCCACATCACACGGCGCTTCAGCATGCCATGGTCGCACCCGGCGGCGCGGATGCGCGAGCTCATCCAGGCCATCCAGGCGATTTTCGCCACCTGGTACGACGGTGCGCCGCTACGCTTCGAGGGCCAGTTCTACACGCATACGCTGATGACACCGGCCTTCACGCCGTCGAACACCGCGTATGGAAAGCCCGCAATCGGCATTGCTGCCGTGGGGCCGCTGATGACCGAGGCGGCAGGGGCGGTCGCCGACCGTCTGTTCGTCCATCCCTTTACGACCGAGACGTATTTGCGGCGCTTCACCCTGCCGCACCTGAAGGTCGGGCTCGACAGCGCCAACCGCCCGGCGGGCGCCTGCCAACTGCTCTACGATCCCATGATCGTCACCGGAACGACGGCCGAGGCCTTCGCCCGCTCGCGCAAGGCGATCGCCGATCGCATTGCATTCTACGCATCGACACCGGCCTATCGACCGGTTCTCGATGCTCATGGCTGGGGTGACCTGCAGCCCGAATTGCAAGTCATGACCAAGGCCGGTCGCTGGTCCGAGATGGGCGACCTGATCACCGACGACATGCTGAGCACATTCGCCGTCGTCGGTGAGGTCAAGGATATCGCGCCGCAAATCTGGACTCGCTACGGCGATCTTGTCTGCGATTTTGGCCTGTCCAGCGGCACGGTCGACCGCACCACCTTGGCGCAGATCGGGGCCGACCTGCGGGCGCGTGCAGGGGCGTAAGCGTCATAGGCCAACATACGCCCTCATCCTGAGGAGGCCGCGTAGCGGCCGTCTCGAAGGATGGGCTGCAAGAACCGTGTGCGTTATCTGCCCTTCGAGACGCGGTCCTGCGGGCCGCTCCTCAGGGTGAGGTCAGTGTGACAGCCCCGCCCTTGAGGCGGGCGGTGGGCGTCCCCATCTGTCAGGCGGGCACGAATCCAGTCTGCAGCAGCGTGCTGAAAGGCGGCGCTGTCGCTGTGCACGGGGTCTGGTAGGCTCCGGGCCGGGAGATGCCGGGAGCCGTGGCGGAGCGCGTGTCGAGCGAGTCCAGTTCAAAGGCAGCCGCGCTGCAGCGCTGGCTGGTCCATCAAGCGCTGCTGGCAACGCCGATCCCGCGCGTCGCGGGCCATTTCGTCGATAGTCTGGTCGATATGGGCATGCCGGTATGGCGCGCCTTTCTCGCCACTTCGACGCTGCATCCGCAGATCGAGGGTGTCGGATTGACCTGGACGCGTGACGGCCAGCGTCTGCGTCAGGAATACCAACACGGTTCCTTCGAGCGAGTGCCCAGCCTCGGCCCGATGTATGACGCTGTTGTCGCCACTCAGGGGCGGCCGTCCGCGGATGCCAACGCGATCAGCAGTGTCATCACGCCGATGACGCGCTACCGGCTGGACCGCGGCGAAGGCACGGCGACCTATGCCATCCTGGAGGAGTTTCGCGCCGGCGGCGCCACCGATTACCTCTGTTTCGCCATTCCCTTTGCCAATGGCGGCAACGTCGATGAGGGCAATGCCGGCGCGGTGGTCTCGGTGATGGTCGATCGCCCTGGTGGCTTCACCGACGAAGAGGTCGCAACCATCGCCGACCTGATGCCGGCGCTGGGGGCGGCATTACGGTCGAGCACCGATCTCGCAGCGATTCGCACTGCGCTCGACACGTATCTGGGACGTGACGTCGGCCGCCGGGTGCTGAACGGCGAGATCAAGCGCGGCTCGGTCGAGGCGATCTCGGCGGCCATTCTGGTCGGCGACCTGCGCGGCTTTACCGTGCTGGCCGATGAGGTGCCGCGTGACCGCCTGGTCAGCATGCTCGACGATTACCTGGATTGCCTCGTCAGCCCGGTCGAGGCTTCCGGCGGACAGGTGTTGAAGTTTCTGGGCGACGGGTTGCTGGCGACATTTGCGTTCGATGCCCATGAGCCACGGACGATGTGCGTCGCGGCTCTGGCAGCGGCAACCGAGGCGCTGCGCCGCATCGACGAGCTGAACCGTAACAGGAATGACGAAGGCCAGCCGATCATGACGCTCGACCTGGCGCTGCATGCCGGCGACGTGCTGTACGGCAATGTCGGGTCCGCTCGGCGGCTCGATTTCACCATCGTCGGGCCGGCGGTCAACGAGTCTGCACGTCTGGAAGCACTGTGCGCGACGCTGGACGTACCCCTGGTCGCCAGCCGCCGATTTGTCGACCTGCTGGGCACGCCGGAAAAATTCCACAGCCTCGGCCCGCGTGTGCTGCGCGGCGTGCGGGCGCCGGTTGAGGTCTTCACGTTGGTGACGGGCACCCAAGTCCGCGTCGAGTCTGCAAACGCCGAAGTAGGAGCCCATGATGTCTAGCGAAGCCACCGTCACTGTCGAGGCGGTGAAACACTGGCTTGTCCACCAGGCTTTGCTGGCAACGCCGGTACCACGTCTTGCAGCACGCTTCGCCGACAAGCTGTTGGCGCTGGGATTGCCGATATGGCGCGCTCATGTCGGGATCAGCACGATCCATCCCCAGGTCGAATCCTTCGGCCTGACATGGACGCGCCAGGGCAAGCGTCAGCTGGAGGAATTCGAGCACGGGTCCTTCGCCAGGGTGGCCAACTCCAGCCCGTTCTACGAGCCCGTCACGGCAGCACAGGCGCTAGCGAAGGCTGTCCGCGAGGATTCCGAGGAAACCATCATTCCGATGACGCGCTTCCGGCTCGAGCGCGGCGAGGGATGGCCATCCTCTCCTTTGCTGGCCGAATTCCACGCCGCAGGGGGCACCGACTACGTGTGCTTTGTTATCATCTTTGGCGTTGATGGTCGTTTGGGCCCGCATTCCTCCGGCGCCGCGGTCAGTTTCACGACCGATCGTCCCGGCGGATTCAGCGACGATGAGATCGCTACCATCGCTGATCTTCTGCCGACCTTTGGCGCCGCTTTACGGGTTGGCGCGGATTTGTCAAAGACACGCACGCTGCTGGAAACCTATCTCGGCCGCGATGTTGGACAGCGTGTGTTGAGCGGCGAGGTCCGGCGCGGGTCGGTCGAGGCAATGTCAGCGGCGATCGTCGTGGGTGACCTGCGTGGCTTCACGAGGCTGGCAGACGAAGTGCCGCGCGATCGCCTGGTCAGCATGCTCGACGACTACCTGGATTGCCTGGTCGGTCCGGTCGAGGCCTCCGACGGCCAGGTCCTGAAGTTCCTGGGCGACGGTCTGCTGGCGACGTTTGCATTCGACACCCGCGAACCGCAGGCGGTCTGCGTCGACGCGCTGATGGCAGCCACGGCTGCCTTGCAGCGAATCGAAATGCTGAATGCACAGCGTCGGCGCGACGGCCAGCCGACCATGACGCTGGATCTGGCGCTGCATGCCGGCGAGGTGCTGTATGGCAATGTCGGTTCCGACCGACGGCTGGATTTCACCATCGTCGGGCCGGCCGTCAACGAAGCCGCTCGGCTGGAGGCGCTGTGCGCCACGCTTGACGTGCCACTGGTGGCCAGCCGTCGCTTCGTCGACGTGCTGGGCGCACCGGAGAAGTTCCGCAGCCTCGGCCCGCGTGTGCTGCGTGGGGTGCGTACACCGGTCGAAGTTTTTACGACGGTGTAGTCTCGGGATCACCGCACCGTCGGCAGGATGGTGTCGAGCAGCAGAGCCAGCGGCGGGCGCCATTGATCGGGCTTGTTGTAGTTGCCGAAGGTCATGGCGACGACCAGGTCGAGACCGGGCATCACGTAGAGGCGTTGGCCGCCATTGCCCGCCGCGCCGATCCAGCGTTCCCGTCGCGCGCCGCCGGCGCCAACAGGGAGTGCTCCCATGTACCAGTGATAACCGTAGCGCCTGAAGTCGTCAATGCCGACGCGGTCCTGCAAGACGGCGGCCAGCCATGAAGCCGGCACAACCGGCCGTCCATCCCATGTGCCGTTCTGCAACACCATCTGGCCGATGCGCGCCAGATCGCGTGGCGCGAGGCGCAGGCCGGATGCCGCTGACGGCGTGACTTTGTCGATGCCTCGAACCCATTCGAACGCACCGATGCCCAGGGGCGTGAACAAGGCATCGCGCGCGAAATCCGGCAACGGCTGGCCCGTGCCCTTGGCGATCAGGTGCCCCAGCAAAGCGGTGGCACCGCCGCTGTAGGTCCAGCGCACACCGGGTTCGCCCACGACAGGACGATCGAGGACGAAGCGATAGCGATCCGGCGCCATCTCCATGGCGATCTCGCTGTTGGCCGGGTTGGTGTAGGGGAGATCCTCGTTCCAGGCCGTGCCCATCGTCATGGTGAGCACGTGGCCGATCGTCAGTTTCTGCCGAGCGGGATCAGCCGCGAGATCGGGGTATTGCGGGAACTGTGCCAGTAGAGGCTGGTCGGGTGCCGGAACTTTGCCTTGGGACAGCGCGATGCCGTAGATCAGGCAGACGATGCTCTTGGTGACCGAGCGCAGGTCGTGCAGCGTTTGCGGCCCGAAATCGACCGTACCCAGCGGCTGTCCCCAGCTCTCGTCGACGCCAGGGATGTATCGTTCGAGCACCAGTTTGCCGCCGCGCGCGACGATGATGCCGTGCAGGTTCGGCAGCTTGCCGGCGGCAATGGCGGCGTCGAGACGCGCCGGCAGGTCAGCGGCGAAGCCCATATCCGCGGGCGGCAGAGATGTCCAGGCGAAGGGCGCCGCGAGCGCCCCGGTGGTGGCAGTCATGGCAAAAGCTCCGGTGCTGAGCAGGAACTGACGGCGGTCGAGAGGGAAGCGACGCATGGGAGCCTCGGCGGCATAGGGTCAGGTGCATGTCGGGGCGATGGGGCCGAGGCGGGCGATAACGTCGATGCCCCGGTCGGCAGCGACCTTACCCACGAGTGTATCGGTCCATAAGTGGCTGGCGCCGAGATCGACCCGCACTTTTCCCCGGGGTGCATCGATCTCGGTCTTGGCGAAGCCCTTACGCAACGCCTCCATGTCGATGCCGCCGCCAAGCCGGATCGCCTCGGCCAGCAGCTTGGCCGCGACGTAGGTGCGCTCGCCATGCGGCAGGATGACGACCTTGCCGCGCGCGCGACGCGGTGTGAAATCGGCGAAGCGCCGCGTGTAACCGTCGACGAACGCACGGTTCGCCGGCGTATCGACACTCATGTAGGAGGACTCGACACCGATATTGCCGACCGAGGCGTCTTCGGTGGCGGCGGCGATCGACTCGTGCACCAGCGGTGTGGCGAGCTGCGGCTTAAGCCCGAAGCTGTGATACTGCTTTACAAAGGTGATCGGATCGTCGCCGATGAGATGCCAGACCATGTCGGGATTGGCGGCGGCCACTTGCTGCAGGACCGGGCCGAAATCGCGGGTGCCGAAGGGGAAATACTGCACGCCCACCAGTTTGCCACCGCGTTTCTCCAGCTCGGTCTTGAACGCGGGGATGCCGATATCGCGTACCGTGCCGAGGTCGGACGCGATGACGTAGGCCGTCTTGCCGACGTTCTGCGTTAACCACTGCACCATCGGCGCGGTGGCCTGGTTGTTCGAGAGCCCGGTGACGATCAGGTTGGGGTGACAGCGGCCCTCGTCGAAATTCGGATAGAGCAGGTAGTGCTTGGCAGTCGCGGCGACGGAAAGTATCGCCTCGCGCTCCGACGGCAGCACCGGACCGGTGATGGCGGCCACGCCGTCGCTCTGGAACAGCTTGCGCGCCTTGTCGAGGGTGACCTTGGTCGACATCTGCGAGTCCTCGGCGATGACCTCGACCTTGCGGCCGCCGGCACCGCCCGTCTCGTTGATCTCCGAGACCGCCAGCGCCAGGCAGTTCTGGTTGGTCTGGCCGACAAACGCCAGCGCACCGCTGAGGGGGCCGAGGAAGCCGATCTTCACCGTGTCGGCCGCCCTCAGGATCGCCGGAAAGCCGACGCCACCCGCAACCACGCCAACCAACCCGCGCAACGCCCGACGCCGTCCCAGTTTCTTCATGCGCATGTCGATCTCCCTGCCGGCCGGTTAAACAGCCAGGAACTGTGACTGAATGGCCGGGTCGCGAAATTCGTCTGGCGTGCAGGCAAGCGCGACCCGACCCTTGTCGAGGACGGCCACGCGGTCCGCTGCCGCCAGCGCCAGGTCGAGGTTCTGCTCGACCAGGATCACACCGAGATGGCGTGTGCGGGCGATCTCGGGAATGAGTGCGCCGATCGTCTGCACGATGCTGGGCTGCACACCGTCGGACGGCTCGTCCATCAGCAGGAACCGTGGTCGCGAGCAGAGTGCCCGCGCCAGCGCCAGCATCTGCTGTTCGCCGCCGGACATGGTGCCGCCGAACTGCCCGTAGCGCTGCTTCAGGATGGGGAAGAGGGCGATGACGTCGTCGGGGATGTCCCGTGCAGGCCCGCCCGCGCGGGCCCCGATCTGCAGGTTCTCCAGGACCGTCAGTCGCGGGAAGATGCCGCGGCCCTGCGGCACATAGGCCACGCCCCGTCGCGCGATACGATGCGTCGGCAGACCCAGCAGTGCCGTATCATCAAGCATGACGGCACCCGCGGTGCTCGGCAGCAGGCCCATGACCGCCTTGATCATGGTCGACTTGCCCGAGCCGTTGCGGCCCAGCACGGCCAGGGTTTCTCCAGGACGCACCTGCAGCGTGATGCCGTCGATGACATTGCCCAGGCCGTAGCCACCGGCGAGGTTGACGAGGCTCAACATCAGGCGCGCCCCAGATAGGCGTCGCGCACGTGCGTGTCGCGGGCGATATCGTCGAAGCTGCCCTCGGCGGCGACGCGACCCTGATGCATCACCATGGTGCGGCAATTGAGCCGGCGCACGAACGCCATGTTGTGCTCGATCACGACCACGGCGATCTCCCGTGCGATCTCGAGCACCAGATCTGCCATGTCGGTCACGCCAACGGCCGTCATGCCGGCGGTGGGCTCGTCCAGCAGCAGGATCTGCGGGCGGCACATCAGGGTCATGCCGACTTCCAGCCACTGGCGCTGGCCATGCGAGATCATCGCCGCCGGCGATCGTGCCTGGGGTACCAGCTTGATCGTTCGCACGATCTGCTCGGGCTGTGGCGGCGGCCGGTTGTTGGCCAGGGCGACACCCAGGCCGGCCACCCGGAGATTGTCGAGGACCGACAGCGACGGGAAGACGTTGGCGCCCTGGAACTTGCGCATGATGCCTTGGCGCGCGAACGCATGTGGTGGCTTGCCCGTGATGGTGCGGTCGCGGAAGCGGATGGTGCCGCGATCCGGCGCCAGCGTGCCGCTGAGGACGTTCAGCAACGAGCTCTTGCCGGCCCCGTTGGGGCCGATAATGCAGAGAAGCTCCCGTTCGCCGACCGACAGGCTGACGTCATCCAACGCCACGATGCCGCCGTAGCGCTTGCCGGCCCCTGACACCTCCAGCAACGTGCTCATGACAGTGCCGCGCGCGATCGGCCGCGCATTCGTTGCCAGGCAGCGCGTACCAGGGCTGCCAGGCCGTCGGGAATGGCGAAGACCACGAGCACGAAGAGCGCGCCGAGAATGAGCGGCCACAGGCTGGTGCTGTAGCTGCTGACGGTGTGGCCGGCCTGGGTGACCAGGATGGTGGCCAGCAGCGGGCCGATCAGCGTGCCGCGGCCGCCGATGGCGACCCAGACCATCACCTCGGTCGACAGCAGCACACCCAGCAGATCGGGCGCGACCACGCCGGAGACCGAGGCATAAAGCGCGCCGGCCAGCGCTGCGATCGCCGCCGCGACGGCAAATGCGATCAGCAGATGCAGGGCGGTGTTGAAGCCCAGTGTGCGGGCGCGGTTCTCGTTGGTGCCGATGGCGTCCAGCACGCGTCCATAAGGGCCGCGGCAGGCCAGCCAAAGTGCGGCCAAGGCCAGGAACGTGACTACAAGCGCGCCGTAGTAGCCGGCGCTCTCGCCGGCCGTGGAATAGGAGAGCCCCAGCAGGGACACCGCGATCGGGGGGATACCCAGGATGCCGACATCGCCGCCGGTGACCGAGGACCAGCTCACCACGAGCTGGTAGGCGATCAACGACATCGCCATCGACAGGATGGCGAAGAAATGCAGCCGCACGCCAGCGAACAGCAGGAAGTAGCCGCTGCCCGCGGCCAGCGCGACCGAGACGACGATGCCCAGCACAATACCGGCACCGCCACTCCAGCCCAGCTTGGTGGTGGCGATCGCCAGGGCGTAAGCGCCGACGCCGAAGAACAGCGCCTGACCCAATACCAGAGTGTGGGCACGACCCCACAGGAAATCGAGGCTGAGAGCGAACAACGCCAGCAACAACGCGTCGCGCAGCTGGGCAATGCTGTAGGCCGAGCCGATTGCCGGATAGAGGAGCAGGGCAGCGAGCGCGGCGAGCGTCACCAGCATGCCCAGTCGTTCGGCGGGTTCCAATGGCCCTTGGGCGAACAGCAACCGGCTCGCGGCAAGCATCCGGCCCATGACTCAGCTCTTTCCCAGCAGGTCGTGGGCGGCGCTGTAGCCCGGCACCAGGCCACGTGGCCGCAGCCGTACCAGCACGACGGCCAGCACCAGCACGAACGCCGACGCGAGCGACGGATCGATCTGGTAGTTGAGGATGGTCTCCAGGCCGCCAATCAGCGTGCTGCCAGCGACGCTGCCCAGCACCGAGCCGATGCCACCGATGATCACCACGAAGAACGCCTTGCCCATGTAGAAGGAGCCGAGATGCGCCTCGACCGAGGCCAGCGGCGCGATCAGCACGCCGGCCACCGACGCCAGGGCCGCACCCATGGCGAAGGCGATGCGGGTCAGCCGCTTGGCATCGATGCCCAGTGCCTCGGCCATCGCCCTGTTCTGGATCACCGCCCGCAGATCGACGCCGAAGCGCGTGTAGCGAAAGACCAGCAACGTGGCGGCGATCAACAGCACCGCCACGGCGATGACCAGCAGGCGGTAGGCGGGATAACGTGCGCCCAGCACGTCGATCATGCCGTCAACAGGCGCATAGACGATCTGCGGTCGGGCGCCGAACGTCAGTTCGATCGCCTTCTGCAGGATGAGGCTGATGCCGAAGGTTGCCAGGATCGTATCGAGCGGCCGGTGGTAGAGCCGTCGGATGATCGTACTTTCGATCAGCAGCCCGAAGGCGGCACCCACGACGGGCGCCAGGGCCAGGCCGAGCCAGAACGCACCGCTGAACGGCACACCGCCGCCGATCGCCTGAACGTAGGCCAGTGTGTAGGCGCCGATGGTGACGAACTCGCCGTGCGCCAGGTTGATCACGTCCATCATGCCGAAGATCACGGCGAGACCGATGGCGACCAGCGCCAGGATGCTGATCAACGTGAGCGCATTGAGCGCTATTGTGACGGCGCCGCTCATGGCCGCAGGTCGGCACGCCGCGGCGTGACGCTCACCCGCATTTCCGAGTCGAGCACCAGGCGGCAGCTGACGGCGCCTTTCATCTTTGTCACGTGGGATTCGGCTTCGTTGATGTGCGCCAGCATCAGCTTGCGCACCTTCTCGACATCGCGCTTGCGCGCCGCTGCGACGATGGCGCGATGCGCGATCACGTTGGTGCGGCCGAGCTCGGAGTTGTGCACGTGCAGGGGATTGCCGCCGAACACGACCAGGCGCCGCAGCATCTGGTTGATCATCTGACAGGAGAAGCGCAGGAACGGATTGGGATTGGCCTCGGCGAAGATATCGTGGAAGTGCAGATCCTCCTGGCGCTGCTTCAGGGCTTGCGCCTCGCTGACCGGCGCCGGCGCGCAGGTCTCGATGCTGGCCTCCAGCGAAGCGATGTCGCGCTGGGTGAGGTGCGGCACCGCGCCGGCGGCGAGCTCCGGCTCCAGGATACGGCGCACGGCGTAGATGTCGCCGACATCGACGTCCTTGAAGAACAAGTAGTTCTGTACCAGCTGGAAGGTGCGATCGAAGGGTACCTCGACGACCGTGGCACCGCCCGAGGGGCCGGTGCTGACAGAGATGAAGCCCTGCACGTCGAGCGACTTCAAGGCCTCGCGGACTGTGCCTTTGCTGACCGAGAACAGCGCCTGCAACTCGGCCTCCTTGGGGAGCTTGTCGCCTGGCTTCAGCTCGCGCGCCACGATCCAGCGCTTGATCTCCTCCACGACCAGGTCGCCGCGCTTGGGTGCGCGCAGCGGGTCGCCGGTGATGGTGCGTACCGCGGGTACTCGTTTCGTCGCCATCCACAGAATCCGTTGCTGAAGTGATTGTCTATTTATTATGATAAATACTAGAATTACTAAAAATCGACGTCAAGCATGAAGAGGGAAGAGATGAGTTCTGAATTGTTGAAACTCGATGCGGGTCAGCTGGCGGTGGCTTTTCGCACCCGGGAGGCATCGCCCGTCGATGCCGTCAAGGCCGTGCTCGACCGGGCGGAGGCGACGCAGGCGACATTGAATGCCTTCGTCGCGTTCGATCGAGCCGGGGCCCTGGCCGCGGCGGTCGCGGCGGAGAAGCGCTGGCGCGATGCTGCGCCGTTGAGTGCGATTGACGGGGTTCCCGTCTCCATCAAGGACAACATCTATACCGAGAGCATGCCGACCCGGTTTGGCTCCCAGGCGATCGCCGAGGCCGACACACGGGGACCGGACAGCCCAGCTGTGGCGCGCCTGCGCGAAGCCGGCGCCGTGATTTTCGGCAAGACGACGCTGCCCGACTTTGCGCACAAGATCGTCACCGACAGCCCGCTGACGGGCATCACACGGAATCCCTGGGACCTTTCACGCAGTCCCGGTGGATCCAGTGGCGGTGCTGCAGCGGCGGTCGCGGGTGGCATCGGGCCGCTGGCCGTGGGTACGGACGGCGGCGGATCGATCCGCGTTCCCTCAGCATGGAGCGGCATCTATGGCCTGAAGCCGAGCTTCGGGCGTGTACCGCATCATCCACGCGGTGCCTTCCCGACGGTAAGCCACGTCGGGCCCATGACACGCACGGTGAGGGACGCAGCCCTCATGATGAACGTGATGGCGCGGCCTGACCGGCGCGATTGGTATGCATTACCCTTTGACGGCACCGACTACGAAGCCCAGCTCGTGATCGCGTTGAGGGGCAAACGCATCGCCTTCAGTGCGGATTTTGGGATGTCGCAGGCGGTCAACCCCGAAATCGCCTCGGCGGTCGCGCGTGCCGTCAAGATCCTGGCCGATCTCGGGGCGCACATCGATACGACCCAACCCGACGAGATCGCAGCCAGCACGGAGGTCCACGGCGCGCACTGGTGCGCGTTTTCAGCGCGTCTGGGTGAGCGTCTCGGGTCGCGCGCTGCGCTGCTCGATGTCTCGATGCAGGCCTTGATCGAACGCGGCAAGGCGTTTCCGCCTGGCGCCTTTGTCGACGCCGTCGTGGCGCGCGGCGAGATCGGTGGCCGCATCCACGGTTTCTTCGAACGACACGATCTGCTCGTAGGACCGGTCATCAACGGCAGCGCACCGGCGATTGCCGACATCGATCCCGAGAACCCGCCACTGCCGTACTTCACGGCCTGGTGCAACCAGGTTGGCGTGCCGGCTGCCAGCGTGCCTTGCGGCCTGACCGGCAGCGGACTGCCAGTCGGCCTGCAGATCATCGGTGGACCGAGAGCGGACGCCCTGGTGCTGGCCGCCAGCCACGCAATCGAGCAGGCTTTCGGCACGCTGACGCTGCCGACGTGATGTTGAAGCCCTCTCCCGCTTGCTCGCGGGAGGGGCCCATGGCGGGCAGCGCCATGGGAGGGTGAGGGGCCAGGGACGAGGTGTTTGCGGTGGGTGACCCCTACTTCACCAGCGGGCAGTTGCCGTCCTTCAGCGGACGATAGGCCTGATCGCCCGGCACCGTGGCGACCAGCTTGTAGATGTCGTCCTTGCCCTTGGACTCGGCCGGCGACTTCACCTGGAACAGGTACATGTCGCGGACCAGGCGGCCGTCCTCGCGGAGCTTGCCGTTCTTGGTCATGACGTCGTTGACCGGCAGTTCGCGCATCTTGGCCATCACGGCCTTGGGCTCGTCGGTGCCGGCGGCCTGCACGGCTTTCAGGTAGTGCAAGGTCGAGCTGTAGACCCCAACCGTCAGCATGCTAGGCAGCTTATCCTTGCGCTTGCGATAACGCGTGGTCCATTCGCGGGTCTCGTCATTGAGATCCCAGTAGAACGCTTCGGTCAGCACCAGGCCCTGGGCGACGGGCAGGGTGAGCGACTGTACGTCGGTGGCGAAGACCAGCAGACCAGCGAGCTTCTGGCCGCCCTTGACGATGCCGAACTCGCCGGCTTGCTTGATCGAGTTGATGGTGTCGGCCCCGGCGTTGGCCAGCCCGATGATCTTGGCCTTCGACGACTGCGCCTGCAGCAGGAACGACGAGAAGTCCTGGGTCGACAACGGATGCCTGATGCCGCCCAGCACCTTGCCGCCGTTGGCGTTCACGACCGCCGTGACGTCGCGTTCCAGCGCGTGGCCGAAGGCGTAGTCGGCGGTGAGGAAGTACCAGGAGTCACCACCAGCCTTGACGAGCGCCGAGCCGGTGACGTGGGCCAGCGCATAGGTGTCGTACACCCAGTGCGCACCGGTGGCCGAGCATGACGGACCGGTGAGGTCGACCGAGGCGGCACCGGTGTTGATGTCGATCTTGCCCTTTTCCTGAGCAATCTTGCGTACGGCAAGCGCCACCGAGGAGGTGCCGATGCCGGTGATCATTTTCACGTCATCGACATCATACCATTTGCGAGCGATGGCGGCGCCGACATCGGGCTTGGTTTGATGGTCGGCCGACAGGATCTCGATTGGACGACCCAGCACCTTGCCGCCGAAATCGTCGATCGCCATCTGGATGGCCTCGACCTCGCCGATGGTCAGATCGCCGTAGACGCCGGAGAACCCTTCCATGACGCCGATACGCAGGGGCGCCTGTGCCCAGGCGCTGCCGGCCGACAGCGTCGCCAGCATAAGGCCGGCGATGAGATGTTTCTTCACGTCAATCCTCCACTGCTTGATTGGATCTGTGCAAAGCCGCTCCCGCGAAGGGGGTGGCCGTTATCTTATTGCTTGATCAGCGGGCAGTTGCCGTCCTTCATCGGACGGTAGGCCTGGTCGCCAGGCACTGTGGCGATCAGCTTGTAGAGGTCGTCCTTGCCCTTGGACTCGGCTGGCGTCTTGACCTGGAACACGTGCATGTCGCGTACCAGGCGGCCATCCTCACGCAGCTTGCCGTTCTTCGTCATCATGTCGTTGACCGGCATCTCGCGCATCTTGGCCATTACGGCCTTGGCCTCGTCAGTGCCGGCGGCCTGCACGGCTTTGAGATAGTGCAGGGTGGCGCTATAGGCGCCAGCGATCACCATGTTGGGCAGCTTGTCCTTGCGCTTGCGAAAGCGCGCGGTCCAGGCGCGGGTCTCGTCGTTGAGGTCCCAGTAGAACGCTTCGGTGAGCACCAGGCCTTGCGCCAGGGGCAAGGTCATCGCCTGGATGTCGGTGGCGAAATTCACCAGCGTGACGAGCTTCTGGCCGCCCTTGCCGATGGCGAACTCGTTGGCCTGCTTGATCGAGTTGACGGAGTCTGCGCCGCCATTGGCCAGCGCGATGATCTTGGCCTTCGACGCCTGCGCCTGCAGGAGGAACGACGAGAAGTCCTGGGTTGCCAGCGGGTGCTTGACGGTGCCCACGATCTTGCCGCCGTTGGCGGTCACGACCGCCGTCAGGTCGCGCTCGATCGCGTGCCCGAAAGCGTAGTCTGCGGTCAGCAGGAACCATGTGTCGTCGCCGGCCTTGGCCAGCGCCGAGCCGACAACCTGCGCCAGAGCGTAGGTATCATAGACCCAGTGCGCACCGGTTGCGGAGCACGCCGGCCCCGTGAGGTCGACCGTTCCGGCGACCGTGTGGATGTCGATCCTGCCTCTTTCCTGAGCGATTTTGCGCACCGCAAGTGCCACCGACGACGTGTCGATGCCGGTAATCATCTTGACGTCGTCGACGTCATACCATTTGCGCGCGATGGCGACGCCGATGTCGGGTTTGTTCTGATGATCGGCCGATAGGATCTCGATGGGTCGCCCGAGAACCTTGCCGCCCATCTCATCGACGGCCATCTGGGCGGCCTCGATCTCACCGCCGATGAGGTCCGAGAACACGCCCGAGAATCCGCCGATCACCCCGATGCGCACGGGCGCCTGGGCCCAGGCGCTGCCCACCACCAGCCATGATAAGATGACGGCAGCGACAAGATGCTTCCTCATGCTGACCTCCCCCGGTTGTCGCTTTCTGGCAGCCGACGCGGCACGAGGAATCCGTCGAACCGCACGGACGGCTCAACGGATCCTCACTGCGCTCGCGATGACAGTCGCCGCCTCAGTTCCTGATCAGCGGGCAATTGCCGTCCTTCATCGGACGGTAGGCCTGGTCACCCGGAACGGTGGCGACCAGCGTGTAGATGTCATCCTTGCTCTTGGATTCAGCCGGCGTCTTCACCTGGAACAGGTACATGTCGCGCATAAGCCGGCCGTCCTCGCGCACCTTGCCATTCTTGGTCATCATGTCATTGACCGGCAACTCGCGCAGCTTGGCCATCACGGCCTTGGGCTCGTCGGTGCCGGCCGCCTGGACCGCTTTCAGATAGCCCAGGGTGGCGCTGTAGACGCCCGCGGTGAGCATCGTCGGCAGTTTGTCCTTGCGCTTGCGAAAGCGCTCGGTCCACGCGCGGGTCTCGTCGTTGAGGTCCCAGTAGAAGGACTCGGTCAGAACCAGTCCCTGCGCCACCGTCAGGCCCAGCGACTGAACGTCCGTGGCGAACACCAGCAGGCCGGCGAGTTTCTGGCCGCCCTTGCCGATGCCGAACTCATTGGCCTGCTTGATCGAGGTAATCGTGTCGGCGCCGGCATTGGCAAGCCCGATGACCTTGGCCTTCGACGATTGCGCCTGCAGCAGGAACGACGAGAAGTCCTGGGTCGATAGCGGATGCTTGACGCCACCCATCACCTTGCCGCCGGCAGCCTTGACCACGGCGGTGACATCGCGCTCCAGCGCATGTCCGAATGCGTAATCGGCGGTCAGGAAGAACCAGGAATCGCCACCGGCCTTGACGAGTGCCGAACCGGTGACCTGGGCCAGCGCATAGGTGTCGTAGACCCAATGCGCGCCGGTCGCCGAGCATGACGGGCCTGTCAAATCGGCCGTCGCCGAGCCGGTGTTGATGTCTATTTTGCCTTTTTCTTGAGCGATCTTTCGTACCGCGAGACCAACGGACGATGTGTCGATGCCGGTGATCATCTTGACGTCGTCGATGTCGTACCATTTGCGGGCAATGGCAGCGCCGACATCGGGCTTGTTCTGATGGTCGGCCGAGACCACTTCGATGGGACGGCCCAATACTTTGCCGCCGAAATCATCAACCGCCATCTGTGCGGCTTCGGGCTGGCCAGCGGTCAAATCGCCGTAGACACCGGAGAAGCCCGCCAGGACGCCAACGCGCAGCGGTGACTGGGCCCAGGCGCCGCCGGCGGACAACAGCACCGCCAGGGTGGCGCCTGCGATTGTTGTTTTCATGAGACCTCCCTCATACGCTACAGGTACGTGGGGCGGTTATAACACTTCGATTGTCCGATTCCATAGCAAGGCGCCGGTACGCGAAATGCCGGTGAGGTCGACGCTTTTCGCGCGGCCCCTCGAGCGCTTGGAATATAAGATGTATACAATAAAATAACTTGCATACAATACAGTGTGATGCATACATTCCGTCATAATACGAGGTAGCCATGATGAATAGACTCGCACGCTGCGCCAAGACGTTCATCCCGTGTCACACTGCGTGCGTTGTGTGACGCCACGGGCAACGTTGTTTTTGGCCGCAGCCTCGTGCTATGGCTCGACACACAGGGAAGGCACGTAACCAAGAAGGCAAGATGCAGGACGACATTATTCTCGAGGCGACAGGCCTGACGAAAGAGTTTTTGGGATTCGTCGCCGTCAAGGATGTCGACCTGCACGTGCGTCGTCACTCGATCCACGCGCTGATCGGTCCGAACGGGGCCGGCAAGACGACGTGCTTCAACCTGCTGACGCACTTCTTGGTGCCGACCTCCGGGCGCATCCGCTTCAACGGCATCGACATCACCGGCCGGTCGCCAGCGGCCATCGCCCGCATGGGGCTGGTACGGTCATTCCAGATCTCGGCCGTGTTCCCGCATCTTTCCGTGCGCGATAATGTTCGCGTCGCCCTGCAGCGGCCGCTGCGCAACTCGTTTCAGTTCTGGCGCAGCGAACGCATGCTCGACGCGCTGAACACGCGCGCCCTGGAACTGATCGAAGCGGTGGGCTTGGCGCCCTATGCGGAACTGCCCGCGGTGGCACTGCCCTACGGCCGCAAGCGGGCGCTGGAGATCGCCACGACCCTGGCACTCGATCCGGAGATGATGCTGCTCGACGAACCAATGGCGGGTTTGGCGCACGAGGATATCGATCGCATCGCCGCGCTGATTCGCAAGGTCGCTGCCGATCGTACGGTGCTGATGGTCGAGCACAACATGTCGGTGGTCGCCGATCTGTCCGACGTGATCACCGTGCTGGCACGCGGCGAGAAGCTGGCGGAAGGACCCTACAGCGAGGTGTCACGGCATCCGCAGGTCATCGAAGCCTATGTCGGGACAGGTCATGGCTGATCCGCTTTTGAAGGTCTCCGGCCTGCATGCCTGGTACGGCGAGTCGCACATCCTGCAGGGAGTCGATTTCGAAGTCGGGAAGGGGGAACTGGTCACGCTGCTGGGCCGCAACGGCGCCGGCAAGACCACGACCCTGAAAGCGATCATGGGGATCGTCGACAAGCGCCAGGGCCACATCGCGTTCGAAGGCCAGGAGACAGTCGGCCGTACGTCGGACTTCATCGCCCGTTGCGGCATCGCCTATTGCCCGGAGGAGCGCGGCATCTTCGCCAGCCTCAACGTCGAGGAGAACCTGCTGCTACCGCCGGTGGTGAAGCCGGGCGGCGTGACCATCGACGAGATCTACAAACTGTTTCCCAATCTGCTGGAGCGGCGGCGTAGCCAGGGCACCAAGCTGTCGGGTGGTGAGCAGCAGATGCTGGCCATCGGTCGCATCCTGCGTACCGGCGCTAGCCTGCTGCTACTGGACGAACCGACCGAGGGGTTGGCGCCGGTGATCGTGCAGCGCATCGGCGAGGTGATCCGCCAGTTGAAGTCGCGCGGCTTCACGGTCCTGCTGGTCGAGCAGAATTTCCGCTTTGCCGCCACCGTGGCCGATCGCCACTACATCGTTGAAGACGGTCGGGTGATCGACATGATCAAGGCTGCTGACGTCGAACGCAGCATCGACAAGCTGCACGCGTATCTGGGCGTGTGAGGGCGTCATGTTCGAATTGCTCGGAATCACCCCGCAGGCGCTGTTCGGCCAGTTGTTGCTGGGCCTGATCAACGGCGCCTTCTACGCCATGCTCAGCCTCGGGCTGGCGGTGATCTTCGGCCTGCTCAACGTCATCAACTTTACGCATGGCGCCCAGTACATGATGGGCGCCTTCGCTGCTTGGCTGTTGCTCGGCTATCTCGGTATTCCGTTCTGGGCGTCGCTGGTGGTGGCGCCGATCATCGTCGCGCTGTTTGGCGTGCTGCTGGAGCGGCTGTTGCTGCGCCGCATCTACCATCTCGACCATCTCTATGGCTTTCTGCTGACGTTCGGGCTGTCGCTGATCATCGAAGGTCTGTTCCGCTGGCGCTGGGGCTCGTCCGGTCAGCCCTACGACAACCCGATCCCCGGTGGCGTCAATCTCGGCTTCATGTTCCTGCCGTACTATCGCGGCTGGGTGGTGGTGGCCTCGCTGGTGGTGTGCCTGGCGACCTGGTACGCGATCGAACGCACGCGCCTGGGCGCCTATCTGCGGGCGGCCACCGAAAACCCGACGCTCGTGCGCGCGTTCGGCATCAATGTGCCGCGCATGATCACCCTGACCTATGCGTTCGGCGTGGCGCTGGCGGCGCTCGCCGGCGTGCTGGCCGCACCGATCCAGCAGGTCTCGGCGCTGATGGGCACTAACCTGGTGCTGGTGGTCTTCGCGGTCGTTGTGATCGGCGGCATGGGCTCGATCATGGGCTCGATCGTCACCGGCTTCGGGCTGGGCGTGATCGAGGGCCTGACCAAAGTGGCCTATCCTCCGGCATCGAATATCGTGATCTTCGTCGTCATGGCCGTGGTTCTGCTCGTCAAGCCGGCTGGCCTTTTCGGGCGGACCAAATGACCTCACGGACCTTCGGCTTCATCCTGCTTGCGGTGGCGCTGGTTGCGCCCTTCATCGCCTATCCCGTGTTCCTGATGACGGCGCTGTGCTTCGCGCTGTTCACCTGCGCCTTCAATCTGCTGATCGGCTACGCCGGACTGATGAGCTTCGGCCACGCGATGTTCTTCGGCATCGCAGCCTATGTCTGCGGCCATGCCATCAAGGTCTGGGGTTGGCCGCCGGAACTGGCGCTGATTGCCGGTTCTCTCGTGGCCGGCGCCCTTGGCGTCGTCACCGGGGCCCTGGCGATCCGCCGCCAAGGCATCTATTTCGCGATGATCACGCTGGCCTTCAGCCAGATGATCTACTTCTTCTGCCTGCAGGCGCCGTTTACCGGCGGCGAGGACGGATTGCAGGGCGTGCCGCGCAGCCCCATGTTGGGCGGCCTGCTGCCGATCCAGAACGACATGGTGCTGTACTACGTCGTGCTGGCCATCTTCCTGTTCGGCTTTGGTGCCATGTATCGCATCATCCATTCGCCCTTCGGGCAGGTGTTGAAGGCGATCCGCGAGAACGAACAGCGCGCCATCTCGCTGGGCTACAACGCTGATCGCTACAAGCTGGTGGCGTTCATCCTGTCAGCCACCCTGGCGGGCCTTGCCGGTGCTACCAAGGCCATCGTGCTGCAATTCGCGACGCTCACGGACGTCACCGCGGCGATGTCAGGCGAGGTCGTGCTGATGGCGTTGGTCGGCGGCATCGGCTCCATTTTGGGGCCCGTGGTCGGCGCCGTGGTGATCGTCACCATGCAGAATTACCTTGCCGCTACCGGCGAGTGGGTCCTGGTCATCCAGGGCGTCATCTTCGTGGCTATCGTGCTGGCGTTCCGCAAAGGCATCGTGGGCGAGATCGCCGACCGCTGGCGCGCGTTCAACGCGGGTGCCAAGAAATAGGCTCCCGGCCTTGCAACCCGTGAAGCCGCGCCGGTGGCATGGGTGGCGGTCTGATGCAATTGGGAAGTGCAAGACCAATTCGAGTTGGCCGCCGACGGGACACTCAGTGATCGCAAAAAGTTAGGGCGAAGCGTTTCACACTTCACGGCTCCCAATCGTCTATTAGCGGTCGACAGGTTCAGATCGCGGCGGCAATGACTTGCTGGCCGTAACGAGGGTTCGTGTCATTGCGCCTGTGTGTTCTCGCACGTCCGGTCTTTGAGATCGGCGGTTGCGGCGGCCTGTGAGGCAGCCTCCGTGAGAGCTTCCCATACACGGCAGGGGGTGCGTGCCCGGTCTGGCCTGGTGACTGTCGCTATTCACAACCGACGGCGAGGACTCAGCGATGGCAACGATCAACGGCACACCCGGTCATGACGAACTGCAGGGAACCGACTACGACGACGTCATCTGGGGTTACGGCAGCTACGATTACCTGAGCGGCGGCGGTGGCAATGACACCATTTATGAGGATGGTGATGGCTACCCATACCTTGGTGGCGCCGACAGGCTCAACGGCGACGCGGGCAATGACACCTTGTACGGTGGTGGCGGCGAAGACACCCTCAACGGCGGTGATGGCAACGATCGCCTCTACGGTGATGACGAAGCCGGCCCCTCGAATTACGACAACGACACGCTTAACGGCGGTTACGGTGATGATCTCATCGTTTCCCGCCGCGGTATCGACCGTGTCGACGGCGGAGCTGGCGATGACCGCTGGATCGGCGATTTCTCATCTTCGGTGAATTTCGTATTCTTCACACTCAGCACTGGCGGGACTTCGACAGCATCGAATGGGACCACGGTCTCGAACGTCGAGACCGTGGAGATCACAGGCAGCGCCCATGCCGACAGCCTCGGTGGCGGCACCGGCGATGATACTCTCAGAGGCGGCCCCGGCAACGACACGCTGCGTGGCGGACTGGGAAGGAATGTTATCGAAGGCGGCGCCGGCGATGACAAGGTGTATACCGCAAGCGGCGCCAACGTCCTAGACGCCATAGACGGGGGTGCCGGAAACGATCGCTGGTATGGCAACTTTGCCGCTGCGACGAGCGGTGTGACAGTTGTCCTCAATACGGTCGCGGGTGCCACGTCAACCACATCAACGGGCACGACCCTGAAGAATGTCGAGAGCATCGAGGTCATTGGCAGCGCGTATGCCGACACGTTTGTTGGTGGCGCCGGCAATGATGCGTTGTTCGGCAACGCTGGCAACGACAGGCTCGAGGGTGGCGACGGCGCCGACGTGCTCACTGGGGCCAGCGGCGATGACACCCTGTTGGGTGGACTGGGCAACGATACGCTGAACGGCAACGCTGGCAACGACCTTCTCGACGGAGGCGCCGGGGCCGACATTCTGCGCGGAGGCGTCGGCAATGACAGGATCTCTGGCGGCGATGGTGATGACCTTCTTTACGCCAACGATGCACCCGTCAGCGGAGTCGATACGATCGACGGCGGTGCGGGAATCGATCGAGCCTATCTGCGCTTTGGCGACGCGACCAGCGGCGTAACGTTCGTGCTTAACGTGGCGCTTGGCACGACGTCGACCGCCTCGACGGGCACGACGGTCAAGAATGTCGAGAGCGTTGAGATCGAGGGCAGCCGCTACAATGATACCTTCGCCGGTGGTAATGGTAATGACACGCTGAGGGGCGGCGGCGGCACCGATACGCTTCTGGGCGGCGCTGGCAATGACATCCTCATCGGCGGCGGAAGGCTGGAGGGTGGTTTGGGTGATGACACGCTCAGCGGTGGCGGCATGCTCTTGGGCGGTGCCGGCAACGACACTCTTACGGGGGCAGCAGCAGTAGCCACACTTTGGACGGCGGGGACGGCAACGACACCTTGACTGCGTCGGGTCCGACCGACGCCGTCGATGGCGGTGCCGGCGTTGACCGGTGGTTCGCCAATTTTAGCATTGCTGGCAGCGGTATGACATTCGTGCTGAACACGGTGGCGGGAGCGACCTCGACAGCGTCGAATGGTACGACCGTGAAGAGTATCGAGAGTGTCGATATCGTCGGCAGCCAATACGCCGACACGATCACCGGGGGCAACAGCGACGATCGGTTGGATGGCCAAGACGGCAACGACAGACTCACGGGCGGCAACGGCAACGATACCCTCTACGGCGGTAGAGGCAGTGACCTGCTGGATGGAGGTGCCGGCAACGACACGTTGAGCGCGGACGGTGAAGGAAGCGACTCGCTTTTGGGAGGCGACGGCAACGATACTCTCGTAAGTCCGAATTTCCGGCCGCCGGGGGATGCGGCTGATGTCATCGATGGCGGCGCAGGCGTCGATCTCTGGGTCGCCGACTTCCGCCTCTCGGACAGCGGGATGACGTTTGTGCTCAACTCTGCGCCCGGATCGGTCTCGACGGCACCGGACGGTACGACCGTCAGGAACGTCGAAAGTATCGACTTCGACGGAGGCAACTATGCCGACATCATCAGCGGCGGAACCGGTAACGACATGATCGACGGCTGGGACGGCAACGATAGGCTCACCGGCGGCGACGGCAATGATGACCTGGACGGCGGCTGGGGCGACGACTGGCTTATCGGCGGCAACGGCAACGACACACTGTGTGGCATTTACGGCAACGACGTGATGATCGGTGGCGCCGGCCAGGACGACTTGTGGGCAGGAGATCACAGCATCTTCCGCTACGCTGCACTCAGCGACAGCCTTGCTGGGACTGCTTCCCGCGACACCATCTTGGGGTTCGTCAGCGGTACCGACAGACTGGATCTGGCGGCAGTGGACGCTAATACCATTGTCGCCGGCGATCAGGGTTTCAGTTTCATTGGGGCAGCGGCCTTCTCCGGAGCAGCTGGCCAGCTGCGGTACCAGGTCCTGGACGCCTACTCGACGGTGCTCACCGCCGACGTCAACGGCGACACCAGGGCTGACTTCGAAATCCTGATGCAAGGCGGCTCGTCGACTCTGGTGATCAATGATTTCCTGCTCTGAGAAATCGTCGTAAGATTCCGGTGGGCTCGATCATCGTCATCGGGCCCACTATCCAGAAGAGTGGCCGCTCAAAGCCTTGAGCGTGGCACGGCCCACTCGAAGATGCGCCTTGGTTGCCGCGCATGGTTCGCGATAGGGTCCCATATCTTGCAGCGTCACGCCGCGTGGCGGGCGCGTGGAGACAGCGAGGGGCGCAACTGTGACTTTGCACCAGAGCAATACCGAGACGGCGATCGTCGATACCGCGCGGCGCGTGCTGCCGGCCGGCGGTTTCGGCAACATGTCCAGCGAGGTCGTGATCCGCGAGGGCCGCAACGGTCGCGTGTGGGACGTGAGCGGCAATGAATATGTCGACTTTCTGTTGGGCTCGGGCCCGATGCTGGTCGGCCATGCCCATCCCGATGTCACCAAGGCTGTGCTCGAGCAAGTGCCACGCGGCACCACCTTCTTCGCCAACAACGAGCATGGCATCCAACTCGCCGATGCGATCGTCGAGGCGGTGCCGTGCGCGGAGAAGGTGCGCTTCGTGTCGACCGGCTCGGAGGCCGACCTCTACGCCATGCGAGCCGCACGCGCCTATCGCAAGCGCGACAAGATCCTGAAGTTCGAGGGCGGCTACCACGGCATGAGCGACTACGGGCTGATGAGTCTGTGGCCGACGCGCACCGGAAATTTCCCCCAGGCGGCGCCGGACTCGGCCGGCATTCCCGCCGCGCTGCGCCAGGAGATGCTGGTGGCACCGTTCAACGACCTCGAGGCGGCATCGACCTTGATCGCCGAGCACCTCGATGATCTCGCCGGCGTGATCGTGGAGCCGATGCAGCGTTCGATCCCGCCGCGGCCCGGTTTCCTGCAGGGGTTGCGTGACCTCACCGAACGCCATGGCATTCCGCTGATCTTTGACGAGGTCGTGACCGGCTTCCGCTTCGCCTACGGCGGCGCGCAGGATTACTACGGCGTGACACCCGACATCTGCACCCTGGGCAAGGTGGTGGGCGGTGGCTTTCCGCTGGCGGCCATTGCGGGTCGCGCCGATATCATGGCGCACTTCGATCGCGGCGCCGTCGGCGAGGCGGGCTTCCTGCCGCAGATCGGCACCTTGAGTGGCAATCCCATCGCCGCAGTCGCGGGCCTCGCGACCCTGGAGGTGCTGCGCCAGCCCGGTGCCTACGAGCGCCTGTTCGCTACCGGTCGCACCCTGATGGAAGGGCTCCAGGCGCGTCTCGACAAGGCCGGCGTCAAGGCACGGGTGATCGGCGTGCCACCGCTGTTCGATGTGGTTTTTGCCGACGGCGAGATGCGTGACTATCGCGACACGGCACGCGGCGACGCGCAGATGATGCGTCGCTTCAACCAGGTGCTGCGCGAGAACGGCGTGTTCAAAGGGGACAGCAAGTTCTACATCTCGCTGGCACACGACGAGCGTGATATCGCCACGGCGCTAACCGCCTTCGACGCAGCCGCCAAGGCGCTGGCGGGGTGACAGGCCTTACCCTGAGGCGTGTCGCGCGCAGCGATGCGTCTCGAAGGGTGGGAGACCGTGCCATGGGTGTTGACCATCCTTCGAGACGCATCGCTGCGCGCGGCCGCTTCAGGATGAGCGTAGCGATCAAATCATCTTGCGTAGCACGTGATGCCGGTTCTTGGTGTAGGGCCTGACCTGCGTCGCCCAGCGGCCTGCCTCGACGGCATCCTGCCAAGCCTGGCTTAGCAACACGTCGGGGCTGTCGAGTTCATAGAGCGCGGTGTAAGTCGGCGTGCCCTCACCCGTGAGGGGCTTCTTCTCGCCGCCGATCATGACGGCGGCGGCCTCCGTCTTGGCGCGGCTTACGCCACGTACGCCCGGCACCTTGAGGATGAAGTCGATGTGCTCGGCGTAAACCTCGTTGAACAGCGCTTCTTTGCTGGGCTCGACGTCCATGGAGACAAGGAACAGATACTTCCCGGCAATGGCCATGATCGTTCTCCTGTGCGTGTGCGTTGAAGGATAGCGTCGCGGGTCGCTACGCCGGTTCCTTGGCGGCATATTTTCCGGTGAGCTGCGGCGTGGGGCCCTCCAGGCTCTTGTTCTGGCGGTCCAGCCGCGTGTCGCGCGACCAGGTGCGCTTCAGATCGTCGCGCACATGGATCAGGAGGCGGCCCAGCCCCTCGGTCTCCAGCTCGATGCGGTCGCCGTCCTGGAAGCTCGACAGGCCGCGATGGTTGGTGCCTGTGGCCAGCACATCGCCGGGCTCCAGCGTATGGATCGAGCTCACCCATTCGATGCAGCGCGGGATCTTGTAGGCCATGTCGCTGGTGTTGAAGTCCTGCTTGACCCCGCCATTGACCCACAGTCGCACGCTGAGACGGTGCGGATCGGCGATTTCATCGGCGGTCACCAGCCAGGGTCCCATGGGCGCGAACGTATCGCGCGATTTCATCTGGTAGAAGACGTTGTTGGCAGGCGGCAGGCCGCGCGCCGAGCCGTCGATGAAGTTCATGTAGCCGAAGACGTGCTTCATGGCGTCGGCGGCGCGCACGTTGGTGGCGCGCTTGCCGATCACCACGGCCATCTCGGCTTCGCCCTCGAAGATGGTGGCCGGAATGTCGGGCAGCACCATGGCATCGCCATGGCCGATCACGGCATTGGGCGATTTGTGGAAGCCGTTGATCGGCGCCGGCGCGCTGCGCGTGCCATCTTCCATGTAGTTCTGCGCCATGCAGTCGATATTGACGGGCCGGGGCAGGGGTGAACGCAGGCGGACGTCGGCCAGCTTCACGCCCGGCCCGCGCCGTGCCGCATCGTCGAGGCGCGCGCGATACTGGTCGAAGCGCTCGATCAGGCCGGTGATGAGATCGTGGGGACCGGCATGCGGAACGTCACGGACCGAGGACGATACATCGACGATGGTATCACCGGTGACGACGCCAAGCGTGTAGTCGTTGAAATATGCCAGCTTCATGAGTGGCTCCTGATGGGATGGGAGGCGGGTTTCCTATTCTGCCGCCAGCGGCTGGGCGTGGCGGCGTGGCAATGGCGGCTTATGGAAGCGGCCATCCTTCATGATCGCCAGCAGGCGGTCGGCGTCCTGCAGGATGCTGATGTCGTCGAGCGGATTGCCATCGACCAGCAGCAGGTCGGCCAGGTAGCCTTCCTTCACCAGGCCCAATTCGCCGCCCTGCATCATCAGCTCGCCGCCATATTTTGTCGCCGAGATGATTGCTTCCATCGGGCTGAATCCGAACAGTCGCACGAAGTGCTCCAGGTCGCGCGCGTTGCGCGGCATGGGGTTGAAGGCAAAACCGTAATCGCCGCCCGGCAGCACCCGCACGCCGCGCCGCTGCAAGGCTTTCATGTTGGTGCAACCCTGCTCAAGCTCGTGGTCCAGGCGCCGCGCCGCGCCAGCGGACAGCGAGCCACGCTCCTTGTAAACCGCCCACGTGATGCCGATGGTCGGCGCCACGAACACCCGGTCCTTGGCCGCCTCCAGCATGTCGAGGGCTTCTTCGTCCGCCAGCGTAGCGTGATAGATGATCTGCCCTCCGTGGCGCAGCACCATCTTCACCGAATCGGCACTGCGGGCGTGCGCGGCCACGCGTTTGTCGTGATGGTGGGCCACGTCGCAGACGGCGGCGATCTCGGCGTCGGTCATCACCGTGGTATGGGCCGGTGCGCCGGGGACGCCCTCATCGCCCGATGGATTGATCTTCAGGGTATCGACGCCTTCGCGCACGAAGAAGCGCGCCCAGCGGCGGAATTCATCGGCGCCGTCGGCGACCACCGCGAATGTCTCGCGGTGCATGTGATTGAGGCGCACGTCACCCAAACCGCCGGTTACGGTCATCTCGGGTGAAGCGGCCAGCATGCGGGGCCCGGGTATGTCGCCGGCATTGATGGCGTTGCGGATGACGATATCGACGCGCGGCTTGGCCGCCGCGGCGCAGTTGATGCTGGTGAAGCCGTGGTCCAGCAACAGGCGGACGAACTTCATGGTGATCAGCGTGTGCTCTTCGGGCGGGATGTCGCCCAGGGCCGGCATCGACGGCGTGTTGGCGAAGCTGGGATGGGCGTGCGCCTCGACCAGACCCGGCATCAGGGTGGCGCCGCGACCGTCGACCACGGTCGCATCCGGCGCTGCGCGCAGGGCGCCGGGTTGGCGGCCGATGCTCTTGATACGGTTGGCGGCTACCAGCACGTCAGCCGCGAACGGCGTCGCGCCGCTGCCGTCGATGACCTGCACGTTGCGGAACACGGTGTCCGTCATGGCTTCCTCGTTGTCTTGCCTGCCCACGCCGGTGGGAGAAGGTAACGTTCACGTCCGGCTGAAACCTTCGAGTTCATTCTCAGCCCAGGCCAGCACTTTCTCCAGGGGCTCACCACTAGCATACCGGGCCACCATGGTGGGCATCAGGCCTCGCACATAGATTTGCACCGCGATCCTGGGTGGTGCCGGAGCGCCGGCGATCGACAGGATCTGGTGACCGTACGGGTTTGGGTAGTGGTACAGCGTGCCCTTCGGCGGTCCGACCTCGGCCCATATCTTGAAAGTCGTGAGCTTGGCGAAGGACGGCAGATCGAAGCCGCCGCTGGCGTCGACCATGCGCTCGGCCGCCGCTGGCTGCGACAAGTGCACAAGAAGGCTCTTGGCCGCCGCCTTGTTCCGGCTGAAGTTCCAAATGCCCCAGAAGAAGGCCAGGAATGGAGCGTATCGTCCTTTGGGGCCGGCCGGCATGCCGTGCGTCCACAGCTGTTCGCCCACCTGTGGTGCATCGCGCTTGGCCACGGCCCAGGCGCTTGGTGGGTTCATGATCGACGCGCTCTTGCCAGCAATCAGCAGCTTGTTGTTGCTGGCATCATCCCAGCCGATGATGTCGGGCGGCATGAACGCCACCAGCCGCTTGTAGTAGTCCATCACTTGGCGCACCGCGTCGGACCTTACCGTGATGTTGCCTTGCGCATCGACGAGCTGTGCGCCGAAGCCCTGGAAGAAGGCGCCTGCCGTGTCGACAGAGTCGGTACTGGTCCCAATGCCAATCCCGAACGGTACGCCGGCCTTGTGGCAGGCTTCGGCCGCCTTCAGGTAGGCGTCGTAGGTCCAGGCGTCGGCTTGCGGTGGCGCCCCAGCCGGATACGTCGCCTGGATGTCGATGCCGGCGTGCTGTTTGAGCAGGTCGATGCGTGAGCAGGGCCCCTTGATCTGGCCGCCGACAGTGGCCGGTACGGCGACCCAGCGGCCGCCGGCGCGACCGAGATAGGCGACCGTGTCGTTCACGGCACCGTTCTGTTTGATCAGCGGCTCCATGATGTCGTCAACCGGCTCCAGTACTGCGGCGTACTCGTTGGGCCGCCAGGTCGACATCGCCATGATGTCATGGCCGGATTTTGCCTGGGCTTCGGCCGCCGCCGTCAACAGCAGCTTGTTGCCTTGCGAGGTGATGTAGTCGATCTGGACCTCGACCTTTTCTTTGGCCGCCCATTCATTGACCAGATCGGTCGTCGCCTTGTTGGCACCCGGTACCCAATGATCCCAGAAGCCGATCGAAAGTCTGCCCGCTGCATGTGCGCCACGAACGACGGGCATGGCGAGCATTGTCGTCGTTGCGACAGCGGTCCGCGTTAACGACCGGCGGGTGAGCTTGTGCGAGGCCATAGTGTTTGCTCCTCAATGGACGGGAACGCACGCTGGGCTCGTGAGAGTTACAAAAATCGACCTTATGTGGCAAGATCGATTTTAGTACAATATAACATCTATCGTGTTGTGCTCGACAAACGATCGACCCTCTGGCGGAATGATTAGGCGCGGCGCGGCAACGACGGCTTGCGTGTGCTGCCGCGCCGCAGAACGTGCACCGACGCAGTGCGTCGCACATCGCTTGCAGCAACAGGTGCTTCCGGACGTCCGGCGGACTGATCCAGGCTTTCGATGCAGAGATCGGCCGTGCGCTGAAAATGCCCACGCAGCAGCGCTGTAGCGCGATCGGCGTCGCGCGCCAGCACGGCCTGCACGATGGCGCCATGCTCGTTGGTCAGCGCGCGTTTCACGCGCAGTGACCAACGGCGATAGAGCTCCGATGCGTCGAACAGCGACCGGCAGAGATCGATCAGCTGCGGGCTGTCGCAGGCGTCGATCAGGGTGGCATGGAAGTGGGCGTGCGCTGCCGTCCACGCCGTACTCATCTGGTCGCTGCCCGGCGGATCGCGCGACGGCGTGCGCGACAGCTGATGCTCTGCCGCCAGCACGCGGCCCTCCCAGGCGATGTCGCCGCGCTCGATGGCGCGACGCAAGGCGAGCATCTCGACGTGAATGCGCAGCATGGTGAGGTCGCGCAGCCGATCCACGGACACGCTGATCACGGCAAAGCTCTGCTGCGGACGGCCTTCGACCAGCCGCTGTTCGACTAGCCGGGTCAGGGCCTCACGCACGACGCTGAGGCTCACGCTGTATTGCTTGCGCAGTTCGGATGCCTTCAGCCGTGTGCCCGGCAGGATGCGGCCTGTCAAGATATCGTCACGGATCTGGCGATGGATCCGCTCTTGCAGAGTTCGGGCTCGCGGTGGCTGCACCGGTACGCCTCTCGGTACTGGAGAACGATGCCAGCAGGCTAGGCGATTCCCGCGTCGCCGCCTAGCCCCTGGCAGCAGCCGTTACTTCACCGATGAGAACGCCGTCGGCTGCAGGAGGGCGTTGCTGACGTTGGCGACGATCTGGCCATCCTTCTCGGTCTCGGCGCGAGCGGCAAGCCACTCCGGGTCGGTGGTGAAACGCGTCCATTTCTGTTCGCGCTCGGCCAACGATTCCCAGGCCAGCAGATAGTAGAGGTCCTGGTTTGATTCGCCGACGGCGACCGTCCAGAAACCGGCCTGACGGATGCCGTGCTTGTCCCACAGCTTCAGGGTGATGGTATCGAAGCGCTTAAGCAGCGCGGGCAGGCGGCCAGGCACGCAACGATAGATGCGGAGCTCATGGATCATGGGTGTTTCCTCGGCTGACAGACGCCGCATCATAGCGGCGGCGGCGCGATCGCCGCGAGTCTGCTCGCTGCACATCTGTCAGACCGGTTTGGCCGTTCTAAACCGGCGGCCGGGCCGTCATTCTGATACGACGATCGATGCTCACGCGGCGGAGGCACGGCGCATGGACTATACCACGCTCGGCCGAACGGGCCTGCGCGTCAGCGTTGCCGGACTGGGATGTGGCGGCAACAGCCGGATCGGACTCGGCACCGGACTGAGCGAGAGCGAATCGGTTGCGCTGGTGCGCGAGGCATTCGATCTCGGCGTGAACTTCATCGATACCGCCGAGGCTTATGGCACCGAAGAAATTGTCGGGCGTGCCATCGATACGGTGCCGCGCGACAGTGTGGTGATCTCGACCAAGTGCCTGATCCGCAGCGGTGGCGGCCTGCGGTCGGCTGCTGACGTGGTAGGTGCTCTGGAGGACTCGCTGCGGCGGCTGCGGACCGACCATGTCGACGTCTTTCACCTGCACGCGGTGGCACCGGCCTCTTACGACCATGCGTTCGGCGAGCTGGCCCCGGCATTGTTGCGTGAGAAGGAGAAGGGCAAGCTGCGCCATCTCGGCATTACCGAAACAGGGCCTCACGACCCGAAGCAGGACATGCTGCAACGCGCCGCCCGCGATCCGTGCTGGGAGGTGATGATGCTCGCCTTCCACATGATGAACCAGGGTGCGCGCCGGCTGGTCTTTCCCCACACCTTGGACAAGGGCGTCGGCACCCTCTTGATGTTCGTGGTGCGCAACATCTTCAGCGTGCCGGGCTTGCTGGCGCAGACGGTGAAGGGCCTTGTCGCCGACGGCTGGCTGCCGGCCCGATTCGGCGATAGCGATGCGCCGCTGGATTTCCTGCTGCACGCCGGCAGTGCATCCAGCCTCACCGACGCGGCCTATCGTTTTGCGCGCCACGAGCCTGGCGCCGACGTGGTGCTGTTCGGCACCGGCAATCGCGCTCATTTGCGCACCAACATCGAGTCGATCCTCAAGCCGCCGTTGCCGGCGGCGGACGTGCAGAAGCTCTACGACTGGTTCGGCGCTCTGCAGGGCGTCGGCCTCGACCTGCCCGGCCGTATCCAGGCGAAGGCGTGAGCGTGAAAGGGAGCGCACCGTGAGTACCACACCATCGACCGCGACATCGCCGTTCCACGGCTATCTGCCGGTGCGCGAGGACTGGCTCGACCGGCGGCACGAAGAGATCCTCGAGCCGGACCTGCCGATCATCGATCCACACCACCATCTCTGGGACCGGCCGGGGTGGCGGTATCTGCTGCCGGAGCTGCTGGCAGACACCAACAGCGGCCACAACATCGTGGCCACGGTGTTCGTGCAATGCCGCGCCATGTATCGCCCCGATGGGCCCGTGGAACTGAAGCCGCTGGGCGAGACCGAGTTCGTCAATGGCGTGGCCGCGATGAGTGCCAGCGGCGGCTACGGCAAGACTCGCGTCTGCGAGGGCATTGTCGGTCACGCCGACCTGACCCTGGGCGCGCGCGTGGAGGCGGTGCTGCAGGCGCATATGCATGTCGCCGGCGGACGCTTTCGCGGCATCCGCCACACCGCGGCCTGGGACGCCGATCCGTCGGTCGGCAACCCCAACTATTATGTGCCGCAGGGGCTCATGCAGGACACCGCGTTTCGCGAGGGGTTCGCGCGGCTTTCCAAGCTTGGCCTGTCGTTCGAAGCCTGGCTCTATCACCCGCAGATGGACGACCTCGCGGCGCTGGCGCGCGCCTATCCCGAGACACCCATCGTGCTCAATCATGTCGGTGGACCGCTGCATATCGGCGTCTACGCCGGCAAGCAGGCGGAAGTGTTCGCGCGCTGGCAGCCGGCCATCCGGGCTCTCGCCGCTTGTCCCAATGTGCACGTGAAGCTGGGCGGCCTGGGCATGCGCATCAACGGTTTCGACTTCCATCAGAAGGCCGAACCGCCATCATCAGAATCCCTGGCGGCAGCATGGAAGCCCTACATGGAGACCTGCATCGAGGCGTTCGGCGCTAAGCGTTGCATGTTCGAGAGCAACTTCCCGGTCGACAAAGGTTCATACGCCTATCCGGTGTTCTGGAATGCCTGTAAGCGGCTGGCCAAGGGCGCCAGCGCAGCGGAGAAGGCCGACCTGTTCGGCGCGACGGCGGCGCGGTTCTACCGGCTGCGGGGTGTGTAACGGGCCGCAAAAGTCGAGGAGATAGACGCATGACACGACCGCTGGACGGCAAGGTCGCGCTGGTCACCGGCGCCGGCAAGAACATCGGTCGCGCCATCGCGCTGGGGCTGGCACAGGACGGTGCGTCGGTGATCGTCAATGGTCGCGCCGATCGTGCCGCTGTCGATGCGGTCGTCGGTGAAATCACCGCCGCGGGTGGCAAGGCGATGGGATACATCGCCGATGTCGCCGATCCGCGCGGCGTGGAGCAGATGATTGCGGCGGCGGTCGGCTCGCTGGGCGGTCTCGACATCGTTGTAAGCAACGCCGGCCTGCGGCGGCAGACGCCCCTGCTGGAGATGTCGTATGCGGAATGGCGCGAGATTCTGTCGGTGGCGCTCGACGGCGCTTTTGTCCTCGCCAAGGCTGTCGCGCCGCATCTGATCCAGCGGGGCGGTGGCGCGATCGTCGCATTGTCGGGTGTTTCGGCGCACGTCGGTACACCCAATCGCTGCCACGTCTGCGCTTCCAAGGCCGGGCTCGAAGGGCTGATGCGGGCGCTTGCGGTGGAGCTGGCGCCGCATCGGATCACGTGCAATTGTGTGGCGCCCGGTGCCATCGACACCGTGCGTGGCGCTGCGGCCGGCAAGCTGCCAGGCACCTTGACCGACCAGACGATCCCCTTGGGGCGCAAGGGCACGATCGACGAGATTGCTGCCATGGTGCGTCTGCTGGTCGGACCTGACGGCGGCTATATCACCGGCCAGACGATCCACGTGAACGGCGGCGCGTTCCTGACGTGACCGGCTCCGGCGTGGCAACGGTCTGCAGCAACCAGTCCTTGAACGCGCGCATAGCCTTGGTCGGCTGTTTCGATTTGAGCCATGTCAGCCAGTACATGCCGACGGTGATCTCGACATCGAACGGCCGCACCATGCGACCTTGATCGAGCTCACGCGCGAACATCCGTACCGGCAGCAACGCGACACCGGCACCCTGGGCCGCTGCCTCAGCCATGGTGATCGACGAATCGAAAATGGCCCCGCGCACGACAGGGCAGGGAACGCCCGCCGCGTCGAACCAGCGCGCCCATTCATCGGCCCGATACGACCGCAGCAGTACCTGGCGCGCGAGGTCTGCCGGCCGGCGTAGTTTCCGCGCGATGGCCGGCGCGCAGACCGGGGACAACGGGGCGGCAAACAGGGGTGTCGCTTCGGTCCCGTGCCACGAGCCGTCGCCGTACCGGATGGCGTAGTCCAGCCCTTCACCGGCGATGTCGACCCGGTTGTTGTTGGTGAGCAGGCGCAGATCGACATAGGGATGGATGTCGCAGAACTCCTTCAATCGCGGCAGCAGCCAGCCGGTCGCGAACGTGCCGACAGTACCGACCGTCACCACGTCGCGAAAATGCCCATCCTCGAAGCGCTCCAGCACGGCGCGGATTCGGCCGAACGACTCGGCGAGAACGGGGATCAGTGCCAGGCCTTCGTCGGTCAGCGCAAGGCCGCGCGGCAAGCGGCGAAACAGGCGCAGCCCCAAGATTTCCTCAAGGCTGTTCACCTGGTGGCTCACAGCAGCCTGCGTGACGCGCAGCTCCAGGCCGGCTTTTGTGAAGCTGAGATGACGAGCGGATGCTTCGAAGGCACGCAGCGCGTTCAACGGCACATTGGACTTCAACATGACACCACGATCCGGATTCGGCACGAGACCCAAATTTTCCTAGTGGGTCGCCGGATTTATGATCGTTTGTCAACGACCATCTCCACCGACATTTTGCGCCGGTCAGTAAGGGAGAGTAGGGATGATCACACGGCGTTTGTTTTCAGCTGCGACCGGCAGTGTTTTCTTCGGCGCTGGATTGGCCGGGCGCGCAAGCCTGGCGCGATCCGACGGCGGCTCGTCCGCCAAGCTCGCTGGCGATTTTGCGAAGCTCGAAGCCGACAGTGGCGGGCGATTGGGAGTCGCGGTCGTCGACACATCAAGCGGCGTCCGGGTCGGCCATCGCCTCGACGAGCGCTTTCTGATGTGCAGCACCTTCAAGCTGTTGGCGACCGCCGCCGTTTTGGCGCGCGTCGATGCCGGCAAGGAGCAGCTCGACAGGCGCATTCGCTTCACGAGTAACGATATCGTGTCGTACTCGCCCGCCACCAAGGATCGCGTCGGCGGGACGGGCATGTCGCTGGCGGAACTCTGCGAGGCGACGATGATCCTCAGCGACAATACGGCAGCCAACCTGATGCTTGCAACCTTCGGCGGACCCGCGGGGTTGACGGCGTATGTTCGATCGCTCGGCGATACGGTGACACGCCTCGATCGCTACGAGCCTCAGCTCAACGACCCCGACAATGTGCTCGACACGACATCACCGGCGGCGATGGCCGCGAACATCCGCACGCTCATCCTTGGAACGGCGCTTTCCGAGACCTCGCGCCAACAGCTCACTACGTGGATGGTCGGCAACAAGACGGGCGACACCCGGCTGCGCGCCGGCCTGCCCAAGGATTGGCGCATTGGCGAAAAAACCGGCGCCGGCACAGGCACAAGCAACGATGCCGGCTTGGCGTGGCCGCCCGGGCGTGGGCCGATCATCATGGCGGTCTATCTGACGGGTACAGCGGCCAGCGTCGAGCGGCAGCACGCGACGATCGCCGGCGTTGGGCGCGCGATTGCTGCCACTTTGGAACCGGCGGGCCGCTGAAACGTAAGATCGGGAAGAAACCTATCCGGCAGGGGTGGAAACAACTCCTGCCGGCTGGCATTTTCGTTTGAGACGTGGAAGGATTCTCTTATAGGATGTAATACAATGTAGAATTGGCAGAGAGGAAATCGCATGGCGGCCTCTCGCGACACACCGGATTTTCGCGCATTATTTGAAGGTATTCCCGGTCTCTATTTAGTCCTGCGGCCTGACCTGACAATCGCGGCCGTGAGTGCTGCCTATTTGGCAGCGACAATGACGCGGCGCGAGGACATTCTCGACCGCGACATCTTCGATGTCTTTCCCGACAATCCCGATGACCCGATGGCCACCGGCGTGTTCAATCTGCGCGCCTCGCTGCTGTGCGTCATCGAGGATCGTGTGTCGGACACCATGGCCGTGCAAAAATACGACGTGCGGCGTCCGGCCTCCGAGGGTGGCGGGTTCGAGGAGCGCTACTGGAGTCCGGTCAATTCGCCGGTGCTCGATGACGCCGGCGCCGTCATCTGGATCATCCATCGCGTCGAGGACGTGACGGAGTTCATTCGCGCCAAGCAACAGGAACAGGCGCAGGAGCGCCAGACCCAGGATCTGCGCGAACGGGCCGAGCGCATGGAGGCGGAAATCTTCCGTCGTGCGCAGGAACTGCAGCGCAGCAATCGGGCGCTGCGTGAAAGCGAAGAGCGACTGCGCCATCTCAACGAGACGCTGGAGCAGCGCGTGCTCGAGCGCACCAGCCAGCTGGAGGCCGAGGTTCGCGGGCGCGAACGGGCTCAGGAGGCGCTGCGCGACACCCAGAAGCTCGAGGCGATGGGGCGATTGGCTGGCGGCGTCGCCCATGACTTCAACAATCTGCTGACCGTCATCGAGGGTACGGTCGAGCTGCTGCTGGATCGTCTTCACGAGCCCGAGGACGTGCAGGCCGTGAACACGATCGAGCGCGCCGCCGAACGGGGGGCGCGCCTCACGCGCCAGCTTCTCGCCTTCTCGCGCCAGCAGGCACTGCGGCCGGAGCGGGTCGACCTGCGCTCCCGCGTGCAGGACGTCACCGAGCTGCTACAGCGCGCGCTACGCGGTGATATCCGGATCGTGCTGACCTTGTCCGATGATCTCTGGCCGATCTGGTGTGACCTCGGCGAGCTGGAACTCGCCTTGCTCAATATCTGCGTCAATGCGCGCCATGCCATGCCGAGCGGCGGTCTGGTGCGCATCGATGCCGAGAATACAGTGCTGCCCGCCAACAACGAGCCGGATGCAGGCCTCATCGGTGATTTCGTGTCACTCAGCATTACCGACACCGGCGTTGGCATCGAACCGGAGACGCTGGTGCATGTGTTCGAACCGTTCTTCACCACGAAGGAGATCGGCAAGGGCACTGGCCTCGGCCTGAGCCAGGTCTACGGCTTTGCCCAGCAGGCCGGTGGTCTCGCCACCATTCGCAGCGAGCTTAGCCGCGGTACCACTGTCCAGCTATTGTTGCCGCGCTCGACCCAAGCCGAGATTGCCGGGCCAGCCGAGGCGCGCTTGCTGTCGCGTCAAAACGCCGGCACGGTTCTTCTCGTCGAGGATGACGATGACGTGGCCCTTGTTGCTTCAGGCATGCTGCGCCTGATCGGCTATCAGGCCCAGCATGTGCGCGATCCACGAACGGCCCTGGCGCTGCTGTTGAGCGGGCAGCGGTTCGGCCTGGTGTTTTCCGATATCGTGATGCCCGGTGGGATGAGTGGCCTAGAGTTTGCCCGCAAGGTTCGCCAGCACTTTCCGAACGTGCCGATTCTCCTCACCAGCGGCTACAGCCACGCCGCCGCCGATGTCCTCCAGGAAGGCTTCATTGTGCTGGCCAAGCCGTATCGCGCTGACTCCTTGTCGGAAGCCATTCGGCAAAGCCTCGCCCACGACCTCCAGCAGCACAGAGCCTGATCGCAGTCATTTGCCCTCGAGCAGACCGCGGCGGCGTGCGAAAGCCTGTGCCATGAAGTCAGTGAAGGCACGCACCCGCGCGGTGCGCCTCAGGTCCTCGTGCGTCAGCACCCAGAGCGCCGAGGATGTGGGAATCCCGGGATCGCTCAGTCGCACCAGGCCGGATGACACATCGCCGAGATAGCGGGGCAAAGCGACGAGACCCAGGCCGGCGAGGGCGAGATCGCGCAAGGCCAGGAGCGAGTCGGCGCGCGCCGCCACGGCGACGCCAGGGAGTGCCCGTCGAAGCCAGCGTCCGACGACCGTAGCGGCGAGGCTGTCGTCGGGCAGAAGCCAGGCGTGACGATCCCAGCTCTTGCGTGGCGCCGGGGTGCGGTCGAGATAGGTGCGGCTGGCATAGACGCCAAACGCGATGGCCGCGATGCGGCGCCCGACGAGCGTCTGCGGGGGATCGATGGCGGTGCGAATGGCGACATCGGCATCGCGCTTGGTCAAGTTGAGCATCACGTTGGAGACGCCGACCTCGATGACGATGCCCGGATGCGCCGCGCGGAACTCGCTCAGCATCGGGGGCAGTATGGACGCCATGAGCGTGTCAGCCGTGGTGATGCGCACCGTTCCCGACAGCCGCAGATCCTGGCCGGCCAATCGCCGTTCGAGGCCAGTGACGGTGGTGTCGATCTGATGGGCAGCGTCGATTAGCGCCTCGCCGGCCTCCGTTGGCACGTAGCCTGACGGCAACCGCTCGAACAGCCGCACGCCGGCGTCCTCCTCAAAAGCCGCAATGCGGCGCAGCACCGTGGTGTGGTTGACGCCCAGGGCCCGGGCCGCGCCGGCCAACGTACCCTCGGTGCCCACCGCCAGCACATAGCGCAGCCCGTCCCAGTCCATGGTGCTACCTGTGCATTTGTGCAGTGACCAACTGCATACAGGCAGATGGCCGTGCGTACAAGCACACCCTATCTGGGTCCGCGAAACAGCCACATCCCGCGAGGACCCCGTCATGACCCCCATCGACCTTTACACGTATCAAACGCCCAACGGCCACAAGGCCTCGATCATGCTCGAGGAAACCGGCCTGCCGTATCGCGTGCATGTCATCGACATCGAGACGGGCGCGCAGCATCGGCCCGATTTCCTGGTGCTCAATCCCAACAATAAAATTCCGGTGATCGTCGATGCGGATCGCCATCGCACCGTATTCGAGTCCGGCGCCATCCTGTTCTACCTGGCCGATCGTACCGGCGTGCTGCAGCCCAGGACCGACGATGAGCAGCTCACGACACTGCAATGGACATTGTTCCAGGCTGCCCATGTCGGTCCGACGCTGGGCCAACTCTGGAACTTCAGGATCTTCGCGGCCGAGAAAATTCCATCGGTCATTGCGCGCTTCGAACGCGAGTCGCATCGCGTCCTGGGTGTGCTCGACCGTGCGCTGGCGCAACGCGCGTATCTGGTGAGCGACTACGGCATCGCCGACGTGATGACGTGGCCCTGGATCCACGCCGCGGTCACCAAGATCGGGCTCACCATCGATGCCTTTCCCCATCTCTCGCGCTGGTACGCCGCCATCGCGCAGCGACCCGCCGTGCGGCGGGGGATCGCCGTGCCGCATCTGCAGCACGAGCACGCCGCCTGAAGCCGAAAGACACCGTCAAGGAGAACGATCATGGAAAACCTGCTCATCCCGGCCGCGCTTGCCGCCGGCGCGTTGCTGGCCGTCCAGGCTGGCGCCAATGCCCAGCTCTCGAAGGCAGTCGGCAGTCCCTTCGGGGCCACGGCGATCCAGCTCTCCGTGGGCACGATCGCGCTCGCCGTCATTGCCGCGTTGACCTGCACACTGAGTGCGTTGCTGGCCGTGGACAACGCACGCTGGTGGCATGTGTTGGGCGGCACGGCATCGGCGTTCTACGTGGTGTCGACAATCCTGCTGTTCCCGCGGCTGGGCGCCGTCGTGAGCGTCGGCTTGTTCATCGCCGGCCAGATGCTGGCGTCGCTGGCGCTTGATCACTTCAGCCTGCTGGGCGTGTCGGCCACGCCGCTGGGCGCACCGATGCTGATCGGCGGGCTTGCCGTGCTGGGCGGTGCCGCCGCCATCGTCCTGGGCCAGAAGGGGGCGGCATCGACGCTCTCGGCGTCGAAGCTCGGCTGGGTTGCGTTGGCCTTGGCGGCCGGTGCGGTGCTACCCGTCCAGGGCGCGGTCAACGCGCTGCTGCGCGCTGATATTGGCGCACCGTTCGCCGTTGGCACCGTCAGCTTCCTGGTCGCCGCGCTGTCGATGACGGTGGTGTTGATTCTCGCCATGGCCTTGCTCAAGGCGCCGGCCCCCGGCTTGGGTGGCGTATCGCGCATGCCGTGGTGGGGATGGCTCGGCGGCTTCGCCGGCGCGATCTACGTCACCACCGTCTTTGTCGGCATGCCCGTGATCGGCGCGTCGGCGGTCGTGGGCTTCACCGTCGCCGGCCAGCAGGCCGCGTCCGTTCTCGTCGACCGCTACGGCTGGTTCCGTCTGCCTCGGCGTCCTGCATCTGCCCTGCGTCTTGCCGGCGTGGCCGCCTTGCTGGCGGGCGTCGCCCTCATCAAGGGGCTCTGAGGGACACGCGCGACCCAACACGGGATCGAGGAGAGTGTCATGTCCAATTCAGTCGCCTGGTTGTTCCTGGTCCTGTCGGGCATTGCCGACGTCGTATGGGCGATCACCACCAAGTACGCGGCGGGCTATACGAAAGTCGGCTGGACCGCGGCCTCGCTGGTCGCGCTGGTGGTCTTCCTGGGTCTGCTGACGCAGGCTCTGAAGATCCTGCCGCTGGGCACCGCTTACGCGGTGTGGACCGGCATCGGCGCGGTCGGTTCGGTGCTGGCGGGCCTGCTGCTGTTCGGTGAGGCCATGAGCGTGGCGCGGCTCGCGGCCGTCGTTGTGATCATCGGCGGCGTGGTCGCGCTCAAGGTCCTGCCCGCATAGTCGAAACGAAATCCTCCCCCAGTGTCGGGGGGCTATCCTGCGAACGGATCTTCCATCTTGGGCCAGAACGGTGTCTTGCGCTTGGTATAAGGCAGGCGCGTGTAGGCGGGCTCGGCGCCACCGGGCGTGGTGACGTAGAGCGTGTCCTTCGCGATCGGCGCAAAGCCGTTGTAGAAATGCTGTGCCGATTTCACCACCACCAGCCGATAGCGGGTCGGATCGATTCCCAGCGCTCGGAAAGCGTCAGCATGCAGGGTCTGTGTGCGTTGGTTGTTGATCACGATGTCGACCAGGTCGGATGACAGCCATGCCAGGTCGCCCAGCGACGCCATCACCGGCCCATAAGGCTGCTGCACGTTGTAGGTGATCTGGCGCACGGTGACGTTCAGGTCGACCGGATCGCCGCTCACCTTGCCGCTCTTGCCACCCAGACGCATGTCGAGTGTCGCGCCGACGCCGGCCTCTTCGGCGATCTGGAACGCGACGGGATCCACATCACGCCGAACAGGGTAGGGCCGGCGCGTCGCTCCAGGATGCGGCGCAACAGGAAAGTCGAGTCGCCCGGTGCCCCGCTGCCGGGATTGTCAGCGCGATCGGCCAGCACCACCGTGCCCTCGTTGTGGGCGCCGGCGCGATCGAGCGCTTCATCGGGTGTTAGAAAGCGTGTGATAAAGTTGTGGCGATCGGCAAACAGTTCGCGGCCAAGCTGGGCCGCCAGGCGCTCGGCCTTGCCGACATCGCCGTCGCTCACCACCAGCATGCGGGTACCGACATCCTCAACATCGGCGAAGGCGAAACCATGCGCCATAGAGACCGAGAGGATGCCGTCCTTGCCCTCGAAGGATTTCATGCGGGCAACGAAGCTTTTCATCGGCTCGACCGGCGTGCGGTACGATCCCATCATCCGGCAGTCGTAGCGCGCCATCACCGGCTTAATCTTGTGCTGCGCGGCATCGGCGCAGATGGTGAACAGCTCGGCGGCGCGATCCATGGGATCGACGTGCGGGTACTCTTTGTAGATCACGATTGCCGTGGCCTGGCGAACCATCGTCTCGCTGAGATGGCAATGCAGATCGAGCTCGGCACCGATCACGACGTCAGGTCCGACGAGCGTGCGCACGCGTGCCAGGAGATCACCCTCGCAGTCGTCATAGCCGTCGGCGACCATGGCGCCGTGCAGGTTCAGGAGCACGATGTCGAGCGGTAATGCCTGGCGAATGTCGGCCAGGATCTCGTCGCGGAACTCCTCGTACACCGCCCGTGACGTGATGCCGGATGGTGCTGCGAACGTGAGCAGCCCTTCGACAACGGTCCATCCGCGTGCTTCGGTCTCGCGACGCCAGACGTGCAGCGGTCCGGATATCGATCCCGGTGGATGCTGCGTGGCATTGCCGCGGAAGATGCCGAACGCGGCAAAGGCCCGGCGACCGGTCGGGAAGGGGACGAAGGCGTTGGTTTCAGTGCCGAAACCAGCGATGAAAACGCGCATACAAGCTCACTCCGATCTCTTTTCTTTTGAGCGATACATCGCCCGCTAGTGGAAACTGGCAATCCCGAGACCCGACAGCGTAGCGGGGCGGCGCCACGGTTGCTAGGATTGCGCACTGATGAGTTTCAGAGAGCCGCCAGCGCCATGCCGTCGTTCGATATCGTTTCCAAGACCGACCTCGCCGAGGTCGACAACGCGCTGGACGGCGTTCGCCGTGAGATCGGCACGCGTTTCGATTTCAAAGGCAGCAAATCGACGCTGGAGCGCAAGGACGAAGCGATCACCATCATCGCCGATGACGAGATGAAGCTGCGCCAGGTGCAGGAGCTGGTGCGCGGCTACTTCGTACGCCGCAAGCTCGATCACAAGGCGCTCGATTTCGCCGATTCCGAGCGCGCCTCAGGCAATGCCGTGCGCCAGATCGTGACGGTAAAGCAGGGCATCGACCGCGAACTCGCCAAGATGGTGGTCAAGACTGTGAAAGATTCGAAGCTCAAGGTGCAGGCGGCCATCCAGGGTGACGAACTGCGGATCACCGGCAAGAACAGGGACGATTTGCAGGCAGTGATCGCCCTGGTACGGAAGCTCGACGTCGACCGGCCAGTTCAGTTCGTCAATTTCCGGGACTGAAATTGCGTCACCCCGAGCGCAGCGAGGGATCTCCCACGATCGGGACTTCATTTTCCGGCGGGTTCCCCGCTGCGCTCGGGTGACGGCCTCCTAGCCGCGCTTGGCCTTGTCGGCGGCGTTGGTCGATTGGATCACGTCGCGGATCTTCTGCCAGTCCTGGTCGGTGTAGCCCAGCATGTTGGAGAACGTGCCGGAACCCATGATGCCGGCGCCGCCGTCAATGGCGATGACCTCGCCATTGATGTATGCGACTTCCTCCGACATCAGGAACGCCGCCATGTTGGCGAGTTCGGGATGGCGCCCGACGCGCCCCATCGGGTTGCGGTCCTGATAGGGGGTATTGTCGCCCATCGGGTTGAGCCGGGCCCAGGCGCCGTCGGTCGGGAAGGGCCCGGGGGCAATGGCGTTGAGCCGGATGCCGTGACGGCCCCATTCCACAGCCAGGCTCTGAGTCATGACTGCAACGCCGGCCTTCGACATGGCCGAGGGTACGACAAACGGGCTGCCGGTCCACACCCAGGTGGTCAGAATGCTGAGCACGCTGGCTTTGCGGCCCTCGGCAATCCAGCGCTTGCCGCAGGCATGGGTCATATAGAAGGTACCGTGGAACACGATGCCGGCGATGGCGTCGAACCCGCGCGGGCTGAGATCCTTGGTCTGTGAAATGAAATTGCCGGCGGCGTTGTTGATCAGCCCGTCGACCGGGCCGACCTCGCGCCATACCGCGTCCACCATCTCCTCAACGGCGGTGGCGACCTTGATATCGCAGGTGTAGGCATGCACGCGCCGGCCCGGATATTTGGCCATCAGTTCGTCGGCGGTTTCCTTGAGCACACCACTGCGGCGGCCGCAAATGACGGCGTCGGCGCCCAGTTCGACGAACTTGTCGAGCATCGTTTTGCCCAGGCCGGTGCCGCCGCCGGTGACGATAAATGTCTTGCCCTTGAACAGATCGGATTTGAACATGGTTTCTCTCCCATGGATGCGCGCGAGTGTCGAAACCCTTTAGATGCGGTGTTCCTTTACGTCGAGAGCGTTGCCGTGTGAAATTGAGACTGTTCCCGCGCCGCGGAATCAGTGTTAGGGTTCATCAGGGGACAAGAAAAAAGTGGGATCGGCCTGTATGACGACCCAGGTAACAGGGCAAGGCAGCAGTGCTCCGGAGACGGTTGAGTTCCGTGGTCGAGTGAAGTGGTTCAACGCCACCAAGGGATTCGGGTTCATCACAACCGAGTCCGGAACGGGCGATGCGTTCCTTCACATCACGGTGCTCCGGCAAGCGGGGCATGAGGATATTGCGCCCGGCGTTACCCTTGGCTGCCATGCCACCAAGGGGCCCAAGGGGTTGCAAGTGATGCGCATCACGTCGGTGGATCTCAGTACCGCCGGCCCGATGCCGCGACCCGAGGCGCCACAGGCGCCGGCGCCAAGCGAGACGCCGGAGGACGAAGCCGATTACGTCGTGGGCTTGGTGAAATGGTATAACGCCGAGCGCGGCTACGGTTTCGTCTGCCCGCAAGCCACGGACAAGGACGTATTCGTGCACGCGGCGACGTTGCGCCGCCACGGCATCGAGAGCCTGACGCCGGGGCAGACTGTGCGCGTGCGCGTCACGACGGGCCCCAAGGGTTTGCAGGTCGCCGAGATCCGTCTGGCATAGCGAAAAGCCCGAGCGCCGTGCCGCATCGCTCGAAGCGAAGCGAAGACGCGGATGCACGTCCAGGCTACTTGATCTCGCGAATGTAGCTGTCTACAGGCACGTCGCGTTTTGTCAGGCCGCGGGCTTTGAGGAAGGCTGCGAAGCGTTCGTAGCGCGTGCGGTCGAGCGCGGCGGGATCGCTTGCCAGCAGCGGTAGCGTGTCCTTCCAGGCCCGGCGATTCAGCTCGTTGGCGACTTCCTTGCCACCGTATTTGGCGAACTCCGCCCACGCCGCATCTGGATTGGCACGCAGCCAGACTGTGGCCTCGCGCGCGGCATCCAGCAGGCGTCGCGCCTTGCCGACATCGAGACCGTCACGGCGCGCCACCAGGATCAGCTCGTCGTAAACCGGCACGCCATGGCTCTCGACCAGGAAGGCCTTGCCCTTGAGCTTGGCGATGTCGAGGTCGTTGAGCTCGAAATTGCGGAAGGCGCCGATCACCGCATCGACCTGCTTCGATTTCAGCGCCGTGGTGAGGTTGAAGTTGACGTTGATCAGGGTCACGTCCTTCAACGTCAGTCCCGCGGTTTCGATCATAGCGGCCAGGATCGCGTCCTCGAAGCCGGCCACGGAGTAGCCTACCTTCCTGCCCTTGAGATCGGCGATCGTCTTCACAGGGCCGTCGGCAAGTGAAACCAGGGCGTTCAGCGGCTGCGCCACCAGCGCGCCGATACGCACCAGGGGCAACGCCTCGCTGGCGCGTTCGGGGGCGACGAACATCTGGAGCTGCGGTTGATAGGACACGGCGATGTCGCCCTTGCCGGCGGCGACCAGCTTGGGTGGCGCGCTGGGGTCGGCCGGCACGACCAGCTCGACATCCAGATTCTGCTTGGCGAAAAAACCCTTGGTCTTGGCGATCACCAACGCTGCGTGATCGGGGTTGAGGAACCAGTCCAGCAGCACGGTGAGCTTGTCCGCGGCCGCCGCGGGCCGAGCAGCGACGACAGCGCTCAGGGCAAGTCCGGCAAGCATTTGTCGGCGGTTGAGTGTCATGGCTGCTCCTTTTTTGTCACGGCAGATCAAACAGTGTGCGGTACCCACGGCATGGCGCGGCGCAGCAGCGCGTCGGCCAGGAAGTAGAGCGTGACGCCGATGAGGCACAGCACGACCAGCGCGGCAAAGGCGAGCGCCGTCTGGCCACGTGCCAACTGCTGCATCATTAGATAGCCGAGCCCGGCGCTGGCACCGACCCATTCGCCGATGATGGCGCCGATAGGCGCCACCGCGACAGCGACGCGCACGCCCGAGGCGAACGCCGGCAGCGCCGCCGGCAGTCTGATGCGCAACAGGGTTGCCCGCGGTGACGCGCCCATGATCTGGGCCAGGTCGAGCCAGCCGGGATCGACCCGGCGCAGGCCGTCGTAGAAGGCGCTGGCGACGGGAAAGAAGATCACCAGCGTCGCCATCGCGATCTTCGAGGCCAGGCCATAGCCCAGCCACAGCACCAGCAGTGGGGCAATAGCGAACACCGGCACCGCCTGGCTGATCACCATCAGCGGCAGGCCCCAGGTGCGCAGACGGATCGACCGCGCCATCGCCAATGCGGCGCCGCCGCCCAGGAGGACACCCAGCACGAGGCCGATGACGATCTCGATCAGTGTCCACAAGGCGTGTTCGGCCAGCAGGTCGCCGCGGTCGATGAATTCCTGTGCCACGATACTGGGCGGCGGCAGAATGTAATGCGGAATGCTGCCCAGCCACACGGCAGCCTCCCACAGCGCTGTCAGTCCGCCGGCAATGAGCAGCGGGCGAAGGAGGCGAGACGCCGGAGTCTCCAACAGCCTCATGCGGCGCCTCCGACCGTGGCGTCGGCCAGCCGCCGCAGCAGTTCGGCTTGTGTTGCGAGCACCGCAGGATCGGTCGCGGGTCGCGGTACGGAACCGCTGGGCTCCCACGCCGTGTCCAGGCTCGCGGGCGTGCCGGCCATGACGTGGATGCGATGGCCCAGCCGGGCCGCTTCCAGCGGATCGTGCGTCACCAGCAGGACGGTGCGGCCGGCCAGCAGCCGGGCCGCAAGGTCCTGCAGCTGCAGGCGGCTGATGGCATCGAGCCCGCCAAACGGCTCGTCCATCAGCACGACCGGTCGGTCCTCGACCAGGGTGCGCACCAGCGCGACGCGCTGGCGCATGCCGCCGGAGAGGGTATCGGGTCGTGTCGTCAGCCGCTCACCGAGGCCGACATCCTGCAGCAGCGCCGTGGCCCGCCGACGTGCCTGGGCCTCCGCCGCGGCATCGCCGCGCAACCGTGGTCCCAGGATCGCGTTGCCCAGGACATCGAGCCACGGCAGCAGCAGGTCTGTCTGCGCCATGTAGGCGATCCGTCCGGCGAGTGGCTGATTATCGGACGCCGTCAGTACGGCGCCAGCTTCCGGTGCCAACAGGCCGGCAACCACGCGCAGCAGCGAGGTCTTGCCGACGCCGGACGGTCCCAGCAGGCAGGTGGTGCGGCCGGCCGCCAGATCCAGCGTCAGGCCGTCGAACAGCGCCGCGCCCTCGAACAGCACACGGGCGCCGTGCAGGCGGATGGCGGGTGCCGCGGTCGTGCCAAGCACCAGCGTCCCGGTATCACGGGAGAAGAAGCTGTTTGCGGAATGACCTGAGGACGCCCCTGCGGGAGCGGCCGTGACTGACGACATCGTTCACCCGTCCCTACGCCGGTGCGAACCGGATCAGGTTCCAGGGGTCGTCCTGCCAGACCTCTCAGCCGCTGCCGCGGCTCCCCCCGGTGACAAAACGATGATGGCGGTGTG
>Ga0187894_10000656_pt1 | contig 46425 bp, 31 predicted proteins | sample GBC1701081metaG_FD_136650 | JGI IMG/M metagenome (GOLD analysis project Ga0187894, IMG submission 136650) | White microbial mat communities from a lava cave in the Kipuka Kanohina Cave System on the Island of Hawaii, USA - GBC170108-1 metaG ... | reverse complement strand
GATGAGTGTAATTGACCTCAGCCCGCGAGCAATCCGCAACGATGGGCGATGCTCAGAGCAGCCACGAACGAGTGTAATTGACCTCAGCCCGCGAGCAATCCGCAACTTCTACGATTCTCGGAGCGATGCCGTCTCTAGTGTAATTGACCTCAGCCCGCGAGCAATCCGCAACGTTCGCCGGAGCCTACGGGTCGCCGGGGAAAGTGTAATTGACCTCAGCCCGCGAGCAATCCGCAACGGCGAAGAGCGCGTAGGTCAGGAGGAACCGAGTGTAATTGACCTCAGCCCGCGAGCAATCCGCAACCGTGACCCTCTCGGAACTTATCGAGGCCTGAGTGTAATTGACCTCAGCCCGCGAGCAATCCGCAACAGACGGGGCGATGAGTGCGCCGCTGAGGCGAGTGTAATTGACCTCAGCCCGCGAGCAATCCGCAACGATGACCGCCGCTTGACGCGGATGAGATTTAGTGTAATTGACCTCAGCCCGCGAGCAATCCGCAACCGCTGATGGTGGTCCCTCGCGGGATGACCAAGTGTAATTGACCTCAGCCCGCGAGCAATCCGCAACGCATCGTTGTCATTTCACGCGCGTCATGCGACCCCAGGTCGTCATTGCCGCGTTGATGATGCCTGAATGAAATGAAGGCGAGTCAACGCGGCCCGCCGTGCACAAACCCGTGCTCTGTTGAGACCTGCATCAAGTGAATGCACTCGCCTGCGGCTGAGCATCGGTGCCCTCGACCCCTGCATGCCGCGGCTTCCGCGCCATTCTCCCCATTCTCGCGCATCTACCTCCTTGGTGCGCACAACGGCGCAAGCGCCACCCCCTCCCCGCGCGCATTTTCTGAAACAATTTTTATTCCCGTTCCCGCAAGCACTTGCGCGCGTCCAACTCCCCTCGCGCGGAAGCGTTTGCGCGCACCAATCCTTCCGCGCACCCATGGGTAGAGGGACTGATTGTTCGTGCTGGTGCCCGGTCCCCGGTCCCTTTCCCAATTGCCCATTGCCCAATGCCTAGTGCCTCTGCCATTCCAATCTCCCTCAACGGCCATCCGCTCCGCGCCGTGAACGGCCACGCCAACTCCGCGCAGTCTTCGTCTTCATCGGTTGCCGAATGCCTGTTGCCTGTTGCCTCTCAGGCTAGTGCCCATTGCCGATTGCCCAGTGCCTCGTCTCCCGCTTCCTCCGCGCCCTCTGCGGGCTCCGCGGTTGGTTCCGATTCCCATCCAGCACAAGCGAATCCCTCTGTGTTCTCTGTGCTCTCTGTGGTGAATGCCGATCTTCTCTGCGATCTCCTCGCCGGCGAGTTCCTCCTCCCCTACATCGCCGCCCGGCACAACGTTCCCCTCAGCGCCCTCAACGCCTGGGTCGAGTCGGAAGAAGTCCAATCCCTCCTCGAGTCCTGCCGCCGCATCACAGCCTGGCGCGCCCGCTACCTTGCCCTCGACTCCATCCCGCGTGCCATCCACGGCCTGATCACCACGATGGATCAGAATCCCGGCACCGAGAAGGCCCGCCGCGCCGCAACCACCATCATCAATCTCGCGTTCAAGAAAGACCTGTCGGCCCCTCCGCCTCCTGTCTCCCCCGACCCCGGCGGGGGAGATGTCGCGGTCCGCCGAGACAGAGAGGGTCAATCTGGATGCGCTGTCCCACCAGCGCTGACGCGTTCTGACTCGCGAGCAACGAGCACCCCGTCGGGGTGCGATGGCATTCGTTCCACGTCATCGTCTTCCGGGGGTGTCGCTGCGCTTCGCGCGAGCGCTCCACCCCCGGCTACGAACGAGCAGCCCTACGGGCTACGCGACCCCGCGCCAGAAGCCCCAAGTCTCAAGACCCAAGCCTGTGCTTCATCCTCCCCGTCCTCCGCGAACTCCGCGGTGAACGCCCCCTCGCCCTCCGCGTCCTGGATCTCCTCGGCCCGTTTCACCGCCGCGGACATCTTGAACGCCGTGGGCGCACCTCGATCAATCGAGCGCCCGCGCTCACGCGCTCCAACCTGACGCCTACATGCGTTTTCCCCCTCGACACCCTGGCACCTCGACACCTCGACACCTTCCCGTCGAGGCCCGCTGTCCCGCGCACGCATGACCCCTCTGTGACCTCCGTGTGCTCTGTGGTGAATCTTCAATCACTTCGGCGCCGCCGCCAGCGTGCACATCATCTCGATGCCCGAGGCGAGGGCGTCATCATTGAAATCAAACTCCGGCGTGTGCAGGCGCGGATAGGTCTGGCCGCTGGGGCACAGGCCCAGCAGGAAGAAGCACGCCGGCACTTGCTTGCCATAGAAGGAAAAGTCCTCGCCACCCATGCTGGGGACCGGCGCTTCGATGAATCGGTCCTTGCCCAGCGCGCCGGCGGCCAGTCGCCTGAAGCGATCGGTGGGTTCCGGGTGGTTGACGGTCGCCGGGTAGCCGACTTGCCAGTCGATCTCGGCCTTGGCGCCGTGGGCGGCGGCCGTCTGTTCCATCAGCCGCTTGATGTCGCGCTCGGCGGCGGCGCGCGTCGGCTCGGTCAGGGTGCGCACCGTGCCGCGGATGGTCGCCGTGTCGGGGATGATGTTGCTGGCCGTGCCCGCCTGGATCACACCGACGGTGACGACGATCGCGTCGAGCGGATCGGTGCGGCGCGAAGCGATGGTCTGCAATGCGGTGACAATGTGAGCCGCGACGACGATGGGGTCGATGCAAAGGTGTGGGTACGCCGCGTGCCCGCCGCTGCCGCGGATCACGACATCGAACTCATCGGTGGCGGCGAGGAGCGGGCCGGTGCGCGTCGAGACCTGGCCGAGCGGGAGCGTGGGCCAGCCGTGCAGGCCGTAGATCGCGTCGGCGGGCTTGCCGAGCACCCTTCCCGCGAGCACGCCCTCTTCGCACATGCGACGGCCGCCCGCGCCGCCTTCCTCGGCGGGCTGAAAGACGAGCAGCACGTTGTTGGGGCGCTCGGGCAGGCGCGAGATCACGCGCGCGGCGCCGAGCAGCATCGTGGTGTGTCCATCGTGCCCGCAGGCGTGCATGAGGCCCGGGGTCTGCGAGGCGTAGGGGCGGCCGGTTTTCTCTTCGATGGGCAGGGCATCCATGTCGGCGCGCAGGGCGATGGTGGGGGCGCGATCGGCATCGCGCGTCGCCGGGATGTAGCCGAGCACGCCGGTGCCGCCGGCGAGGCCGGGCGTGAACTGCACGGAGGCGCTGGCCAATTCGCGCTGCACAACGCGGCTGGTGCGCTCTTCTTTGAAGCCCAGTTCGGGGATGCGGTGCAGTTCGTGGCGCAGCGAGCGCGCGTGCTCGAGTTCGGCCTGGACCAGCGTCTTGATTGCGGTCTGAGTCATGGGGGCAATGGTAGGGGATGCCGCAACGCGGAAATCGGAAATCCGAACGCGGAGCCGGGAACTTGACCCTCGGGGGGTAAACCCACGCGGGTGCCGTTCACGCCCCATGCTGCACACATCAGAACAGGAACGACTTCACAAGAATGTCGCCGATGCCGACGAGCGCGGCACCCGCGATGATGCCCGCGCAGATCGGCTCGTAGGTCTCGACCCAGAGCAGCCGTCCGGTGCTGCCCGGGCGCTTGTCGTAGATGCGGTGCATGGCCCAGAAGAAGAACGCGCCGACGAACATCGCCAGCGTCGAGGCCGGCGGCACGACGACGCCGAGCCCGATCGCCAGCGGCGAGAGCGGGAACCGGTTCTTCGTGAAGATGCGGGTCAGCTCGAAGATCACACCGACGACAGCCGCGATGATCATCGAGACGATGATCGAGTCTGTGAGCAAGCCGCGGCCGGCATCGGGGCCGAGCACGGCGCTCACGAAATCGGCGACTCCCTTCCACTGCACCGCGCCGGGGAAGGAGAACTGCCCGCCGTCGGGGGCCATGATGCTCTGGACGTGAGTGGGATCCGTGGCAGCGGCCGCCGGGTCGTACTTGTCTAGAAAGAGTTTGAAGAAAAGCGGCGTGCTGGCAAGGCAGCCCGCGATGATGCCGATGCAGTGGCCGATGGCCTGCTGTCGCGGCTTGGCCCCGAGCATGTAGCCGGGCTTGATGTCCATGAGGAGGTTGCTGGCGTTGAGCGCGACCTCGGAGCACATGACGCCGGTCATGAGGTTCGTGGCCGGGTTCTTCGGGTCCGCCGCGCCGAAGATGAACTGCGGGATCTTGGAGATCGAGCCGCCGGGGGTGATGCCGGTGAGGGCCGTGCTGGAGACCGCGATCATGGCCAGCACGAAGATGAGTGGGAGCGAGAGAGCGCCGAGCAGCGGCGGCACGCCGAAGTACTCGTGAGCCATCCAGACGCCGATCGCGCCGATGATCGGCACGCCCACCCAGGTGAGCCAGAGCGGCAGTTCGATTTGGCGCATGGGGTCATGAGCCGCGGCAGGATCGCGCTTTGCGAACAGGGCGCGGAATGCGTGGACGAAAACCTGCGGCTTGGCGAAGAGCGCGACAAGCGAGGCCACGACCATGATCGTGACGCCCCACCAAAGCGACCAGGTGTTGAGGATCTGCGCGCGCCCGTAGATAGCCTCGCCCGCCTCGGTGACCCGCTGCGGCTTGATCTCCCCGATCGAGATCATCCACGGCGCGATGACCACAAAGTTCAGGATCATTCCGACCATGAGGCTGATCGCGGGGCGGATGCCCATGAGCGCGCCCGCGCCGAACATGGCCAGGTCCAGTTCCGGGCGGAGCGCCAGCTGGCGGATGTCGGTGCCGGCGATGCGCGGCACCTCGGCATAGCCCTTGGCGACGAGCCAGTAGTACCAGTTGTCCAGCGTGTGCGGCAGGTGCCACATCTTGTCGAGCACGTCTTTCTGGGTCTCGACGAGGCTTTCCCATGAGCCCTTGACGCGCGGCCAGATCGTCAGCGCGCGCAGCAGCTTCATGTACGACTCGCCTGAGACGAACGAGATCGATCCCGCCAACAGGCCGGAGAAGATGAGCGCCTTGGCCTTGAAGAAGCCGACCTTCTCGCCGCTGGTGTAGAGCGTGTCGAGCACGACGCCGCAGGCGCGGCCCTCGGGGAACGGCTGCTGCTCGTCGTTGATGAACTTCCGCTTCATGGGGAAGGCGACGAGCACCCCGAGGAGCGAGAGGACCACATTGAACGAGAGCATGTGCCACCAGTTCAGCGGCTTGTTCTCGATCCACATATAGGCGCACATGCCCGCGACAAGGGGGCTGGTCATGTAGCCCGCGGCGGTGGCGATGGACTGCGAGCAGTTGTTCTCGAGGATGGTCATATCGCGCTGGCCGAGGCGCGACATGAGCCGGAATGCGGCGAAGGCGAGGATGACGCTGGTCAGTCCGACGCCGAGGGTCCATCCGGTCTTGGCGCCGACGTAGAGGTTGGTGGCCGAGAGGACGCCGCCGAGCAGGAACCCGGTGATGGCGGATCGGAGCGTGAGCTGGGGCATATCGCCGCGCCAGACGTTGGCGAGCCACCACTGGTCCTTCTGCAAGCGGGTCCAGGAGCGGGTCTGCTCGTCGGAGAGGTGCGGGATGCCCATGCGGGGAATCTACCGCGAGGGCGGTTCGACGCCATGGCGAACTAGCGCAATCCGTGGAGCCCGCGCCGGGCCCTTTCCTGGTTCAGGTGTTGGAGGGCGGGCGGATGGCCCTTAAGCAGGCGAACCAGTTGCGAGGCGGAGACGTCCAGGCGCAGGGCAGCGCGTTTCAAGTCGCCGTCCGAGGCGGCGATGACATCCAGGGCCTCCGAGAGCAGGGACGGGTAGTCGTGGTGGTCTGGGCTGCACACGATGCGCTTGCCCGCAAGCGGGTTGGCCGGTTCGGCGCCACGCCTGGGCGATTGGAGGCGGCTGCGCCACAGGACCGAGCCGATCTCGCCGAGCGGGACCTCAGCGCGAACCTGCACCGCAAGCGCCAAGCGCAGTCGCCGCAGGGCAACCCGCTTGTTGTCCGATGCGCTGCGGCGCTCGCCGGCCTGAGCGCGCACGCCGGTGGCGCGATGGATCAGCTCGACGTGGCTCTGCACTTTGTTGCGGTGCTGACCACCGGGGCCGCTTGAGCGGTTGAGCGCGACCTCGCACTGCGCCAGCAGGTCCTCATCGGGCAGGGCGGCGGGGTGATGCCATGGGATGTCGTTGCCGGGCCGCACGGGAGCCATTGTCGCTCACGCCGCGGCGGAGGGCTGCGCGGTCAGGGTCAGGTCATCGCGCAGCCCGGCTTCGAGGCGACGCGCGCCGAGCCCGGCGATCATGGCCGCGTTGTCGAGACAAAGGTCCATCGGCGGGAGCAACAGGGCGAGCGAGCGGCGCTCGGCGAGGCGTTGAAGTTCGGCGCGCAGGCACTGGTTTGCCGAGACGCCGCCTCCGATGAGCAGCGATTGGACCGCCACGGCCTCGGAATCGAGACGCTCGAGCGCGCGACCGACCTTCAGCACGAGTTGGCCGATCGCGGCGCGCTGGAACGACGCGGCCAGATCCGCGCGCCTCCGATCGTCGAGCGGCGGGGGCGCCGGGCCGCCGGGGTAGCCGCGCGCGGCGTAGAGCACCGCGGTCTTCAGGCCGCTGAACGTGAAATCGAGGGAGTCCGCGGTGAGCCGCGAAACGGGAAAGTCGATCGCGCGATCGTCGCCCTCGCGGGCCAGTGCTTCGATCTTGGGGCCGCCGGGGTGCTCGAGCCCGAGGATCGAACCGGCCTTATCAAACGCTTCGCCCGCGGCGTCATCGATGGTGCGCCCGAGTCGCTTGAGTTCGACGGGAGAGCGGCAGAGGTACGTCGTGGTGTGCCCGCCGCTGACCACAAGGCCCAGAGCCGGGTAGGTCTCGGCTTCCGTTCGACCGGCGTGCTCGCGCGCCATGAGCGGCGAGAAGAGGTGCGCCTCGATGTGATCGACTCCGACAATCGGCTTGCGCAACGACCATGCCAGCGCTTTGGCTGCCGCGACGCCGACCAGCAGTGCGCCGATAAGGCCCGGGCGATGACCGACGGCGACGGCGTCGATGTCCGACATTTCCGCGCCCGCCTTGTGCAGCGCGCTGGTGAGCACAGGCACGAGGCGCTCGAGGTGCGCGCGGCTGGCGATCTCCGGAACCACGCCGCCGTACTCGGCGTGCAAGTCGTGTTGTGAGGCGATCACGTTGGACTTGATTGCGCGCGCGCCTTTGACGACCGCGGCGGCGGTCTCATCGCAACTGGTTTCAATGCCGAGGGTGAGCATGTTGGAGCAGGGACGAAGGCACAAAGGCGCAAAGGCACGGAGGCACGAAGGGAGCGCACGGCCCGCAGCTCCATTAGTCCTACTTTGACTCGGGTTCGAGCGGCGCGCCGGAGAGCCAGCGCTCCAGGTCAGGGCCGGTGATCCGAAGTGATGTAATCGTGGAACCGTCCGCGCCGAGGATCTGGATGCGCCCACCCGTGAGGTCCGGCGTGCCCGGGATCAGGTCCGGGGGAGCGAGGGCCGAGCCGGCCGCGCCCTCGGACAGCGCGGCCAGGCGGCGCTCGGAGCGGGTCAGTTCGCGGGCCAGCAGTTCGTATCGGCGCTGCTCGCGCTTGAGTTCGGCCATCTCGAGCGTGCCCTTGGGTGCATCGTCGCCGACTTTGGGCCACTCGCCGGTATCCAGGCGGCCGCGCACCGCGGCGACAGCGCCCGAGAGTTGTGGGTCTTTCAGGTAGTCGAGGATCCACTGCGGGTCGGCCCAGTTCTTGTCGTTGTCGTGGGAGCCGTTGGGGCGGCGGATGATCTCTTCCGCGCGCCGGATGCGCAGCATCTCGCGGTACTGCTCCGTGGTCATTGGGATGTACATGCCCGGCGACGGATCGACGCCCCATTCGGTGGAGTCGTCGGTGCGCTGGATGCAGCGGCCGGACGGCAGGTAGTAGTACTGCTCTGTGACCTTGAGTTGCCCGTTGCCGGACGGCAGACGGTAGATCGATTGGACGATTCCCTTTCCGAACGAGCGCGTGCCGAGGATCAGGGCCCGCCGGTTGTCGGCGAGCGCGCCCGCGACCACCTCGCTGGCGGAAGCGCTCTGCTCGTTGATCAGGACCACCATCGGAAAGTCGGGGAACGCGCCCTCGGGTCGTGCGTAGACGCTCTCCTCGCGGGTGGTTCGCCCGCGCGTCGAGACGATGAGGCCGTCGGAGAGGAAGAGGTCGGCGAGTTGCACAGCGGCGAGCAGCGAGCCGCCGCCGTTGAAGCGGAGGTCGAGGATCAGGCCCTTGACGCCGTCGGACACGAGCGATTTGCAGGCCGACTCGACTTCCGGAACGGTGCCGGCGGTGAACTGAGCGACGCGGATGCAGCCGATCTTGCGGACGGGATCGATGAAGAAGTCCCACGAATCGCCGACGCGGTGCACGCCTTTGACGGTGGAAGTGACGATCCGCTCGCGGGTGAGTTCGAGGTCGAAGCGGATGTGACCGGGCTTGGGTCCGCGGGCTTCGTGAACGGGCCCGGGGACGGAAGCGGGCCTCGCGCCCGGCGGAGTGGACTGCGGGTCGCCGGCGCGCTCGATCGTCACGGTGACCGGAGTGCCCGGCTTGCCGGTGAGCATGCCGATCATGGCGTCGACGGACTTGCCGTGCACCGACACGCCGTCGATGGCCACGATCAGGTCGTCGGCCTCGACGCCCGCGCGGAACGCCGGCGAGTCCTCCATCGGCGAGACGATGAGCAGGAAGCCCTCGCTCTCGTTGACCTGCGCCCCCACGCCCGCGTACTCGCCGCGCACGGTCTTGTCGAACTCGGCGATGTCTTCCGAGGGGATGTATTCGGTGTAGGGGTCGTCGAGGGCCTCGAGCATTCCGCGGATCGCGCCGCTCTGCATGCGCTGGAGCAACGGGTCGTCGAGCTCCTTGAAGAAGTGCTCGGAGAGGAGGTGCTCGACATCCACGATCGGGTCGAAGAGCGCGTAGTCGGCCCCGCGCTGCGCGATGGCCAGCGGCAGGCGCACGAGGAGCGCGCCAACGACGAGCACGAGGAGGACGGTGGGAATGGTGCGGGAGTATCGACGACGCACGGCGGCGCTCCTTGTTGGTGGAGAACAGGCGACGATCGTATGTCGCGGGGCGTGCACGGCGGGACCGGACCGCCTGCCTCGATTGATACAGGCGGTGAAACCCGCCGATGCGAAGCGGAGCGTGCTACCGTTGCGTCCAGGATGACCGGCCCCAGGGAACGAACCGATGTCCGGGTGCAGCAGGAGCGGGCGGTGCTCGCGGCGGTCTACTTGCCCGCGAGCCGCTACGACGAGCGCGACCCGCTGGGTGAGCTGCGGGACCTGGCCCAGACGGCCGGGGCGACGGTGGTGGGCGAGCTCGTGCAACACCGTCCGCGCCCGGAGGCGGCGACCTATATCGGCTCGGGCAAACTGCGCGAGCTCAAGGCTTTGTGCGAGGCCACGGATGCCGGTGTCGTGGTTTTCGATCACGAGCTCTCGCCGCGACAGATCGCCAACATCGAAGAGGAGATCGGGCGCAAAGTCCTCGACCGGTCGGAGTTGATCCTGGACATTTTCGCCAGCCGGGCCACGACGCACGAGGCGAAACTTCAGGTGGAACTGGCCCAGCTGCAATACACGTACCCGCGTCTGCGCGCGATGTGGGATCACCTCGAACGGATCGTGGGCGTCGGGGGCATCGGCGGCATCGGGACGCGCGGGCCGGGCGAGACGCAGCTCGAAACGGACCGGCGGCTGGCGCAACGAAGGGAACTGGCGCTGCGGCGCGAGATCGCCGAGGTGCAGGCCCGCAAGCGACGCGAGGTCCGCGAGCGGAACCTCGACTACTTCACCGTGGGGCTCGTCGGCTACACGAACGCGGGTAAGAGCACGCTCTTCAACGCGCTGACCAGCGGCGGCGCGTTCGCCAGCGACCAGCCGTTCGCCACGCTGGTGACGCGCACGCGCGAGTGGGACCTGGGGCGCGGGCTGCGCGTGATGCTCTCGGACACGGTCGGATTTGTGCGCGACCTGCCGCACGACCTCGTCGCGTCCTTCCGCGCCACCCTCGAAGAGGCGACGCACGCGGACTTGCTGATCGTGGTGCTCGATGTCTCGGACCCGGCCGCCGAGATGCAGTACCAAACCGTGCAGGAGACGCTGAAGGAGATCCTCGAGAACTCGCGGCGGGGGGACTCCCGCGAAGAGACGGCGATGCCCGCGCCGGAGCAGATACTCCTGCTGAACAAGGCCGACCGGCTCGTGGACAACCGGCAACCGCTGATCTGGCAGCAGCGCGTGCCCGGCTCGACCCCGTTCTGCGCCGTTTCGCCGTCGCCCGAACAGGTCGAGGCGCTCAAGGACCGCGTGGGCGAAGCGGCGCGCGGGGCGGTGCGCGAGATGGTGCTCACGGTCCCGCTCTCGGATGCCCGCACGATCAGCCGCATCGAGCACCAGGCCGAGGTGCTTGCGCGCGAGTACGCCGACGGCGTAGTCCGCCTGCGGGCTCGCATCGGGGAGCGTCAGGTGTCGGCCCTGCGGGCCGGGGGCGCCCGGGTGCGCTTCGAGGAGGCGGCGGAGGCGCCGGCGACGCAGGGCGCGGTGCGCCGCACTCGATGACATTACTCTGCCCGTGTGCTCTCACGCCTCACGAAGTGGCTGCGAACGCGCCCGACGTTCGGCCGGCTTGCGCTCCGCGCGATCCCCGATGTTCCCTGGACGATCCGAGTCGATCCGATCGGGAAGTTTCGGATCCGGCTTCGCCGGGACCGGCGCTTCTGGCTGCGCCACCCCCTCACGCACGAGCAATGGGCGTTCGGCACGATGAGGCGGCTCGTTCGTCGCGGTGACACGGTCTTCGACATCGGCGCCAACACTGGGCTCTATGCGCGCTTCCTGGTTCAGGTGTTCGGCGCCGAGCGGGTCGTGTGTTTCGAACCGATGGCGGGAAACCTCGATCTGCTGCACCAGAATCTGGCGCTCGGGGGCATCGAGGGACGCGTGAGAGTGCTGTCGGTCGCGCTGGCCGATCGTGAGGGGCGCGAAGCGCTTCAGGCGGATGACTTTGGTTCGGCGACCGCGGCGCTGGAGGTTGTTACCGGCGGGCGGCCGAGCGAATCCCATCGACAGTACGGGTTGCCGGGCCGCCGGGAAATCGTGGAAGTGGCGCCGCTGGATGCGCTCGTGGAGCGGTTCAACCTTCCGGCGCCAAACGTGCTGAAGATCGACGTCGAAGGGGCGGAGGCGATCGTCTTGCGAGGGGCGCGCCGGACGATCATGCGCCACCGACCACGCCTGGCCATCGAACTTCACGGCCCGGCGACGGCGCAGCAGGTGCTGCCGCTGGTTCACGAGTTGGGGTACCGCGTCTGGGCCCACGGCTTTGAAGACTGGAAGCACGTGTATCGCCCGGCAGGGCCGCACGACGCGGACGGATTGGGCGACTCTCGTTGGATGGCGTACCACTTCGTGGTCGCGAGCGACGAGGCGGCCGATGTCGAGCGACCGATCGAGCCGTATGGCTCGCCGGGCTGAGAGCATCGAACTTGACTTTGGATTCGGCCCGGCAGGGTTTGCCGGCACCAAAGAGTGAGGCCCGGCTGTGGACAACCATGCGGCAGGGGCCGATACTCCCCGGCTTCTCGCCACCTTAGCTCAGTCGGTAGAGCGGCGCTTTCGTAAAGCGCAGGTCCGGGGTTCGAGTCCCCGAGGTGGCTTTGCTGACGCCCGGGCAGGGCGGCGCGGCAGGCCCACAGCACAGGCCGCACTTTGGATCGATGAGTCCTGATCTCCGGAGCCGCAGGGCAACGCGGTGCGTATCGCCCTTGATGGCCGAGGAGAGGGACATCGGGCCCGAATCATCCATAAAACTGGGGAGTTCAAGGCTTTTGAGCCGAGTGCGGCGGAGGTATCCTTTGGTAGCAGCGGGCTTTGCGCGCTGATTCCGGGTGAGTGTTCGCGTCTCCGAGTCGGGGAGTTCGTTCATGCGCCAGATTGTCAAGCGTTGGGTGCGGGTGATGGGTTGGGGCGGCGGGCTGGTTCGGTCGGCGTTGCTCGCCGCACTCGCGAGCGTCTTATTCGTCGCGCCCGCACGCGCCGAGGATGCTCCCGGCCCGCGCTACTTCTACACCTACGTCGATCCGTCCACGGGGCAAAAAACGCAGGTGCCCCTGGGGCTCGACCAGTCGAGGATCGCGGTTTTTCGCGACGCCGAGTTCGAGCGCTCGGGCGGTCAGCGGGGCGCGCTCGGCCCCGCGCTGGCCGGGTTCGGGATCGACGGCGCGGGCGTGAGCGCGATGGCGGTGAAGGGCTGGGCATCGGCGCCGGTTGCCGGCGGGGGCGCTCGCAGCGCCGAGCAGGTTGAGGAGATGGTCGGCCGGATCGCCGCGGCCGGAGCGGCAGTCGCCGATTTCGTTTCGCCGGTGTTCACGGATGCGCGCGGCCCCGTGCTGATCACCCGCGATCTCATGATCGGCTTCGAAGCCGGGGTCACCGAGGCGCAGGCGCTGGCGGCGATCGAGGGGATGAATGTTGGGCGCGTGCTCGAACGGCATTACGGGGGCCTGCCTGGCGTGTACCTCGTGCGAGCGGACTCGCGCGACGGCTTTGCCGTGCTTGGCAGCGCCAACGCCATCGCGGCCCGACCGGATGTCCGCTTTGCCGAGCCGGACCGGATCATGACCGTGTTGAAGCATCTGATCCCCAACGATGCGCTCTTTGGGCTTCAGTGGGGGCTCAACAACACGGGGCAGTCGGGCGGGACGCCGGACATCGACATGAACATCCCGGAAGCCTGGGACACCACGACGGGCGTGTCCGCGATCCGGGTTCTGGTGATGGACGACGGGATCGATCTGACACACCCTGACCTGGCGTCGAATATCGCGGAAGCGGTGGACTTCACCGACGATGCCGGGGACGGATCGCATCAGAACGATTGCGACGGCCACGGCACGGCCGTGTCCGGCTGCGTGGTCGCCGCGTTTAACAACTCGATCGGCGTCGCGGGGGTCGCTCCGTCGTGCCGCGTGCTTTCCGCACGCGTTTCGATTTCCAACATGCCGTGTGATGGAACGGGCTCGACATCCATCACCTGGATCGTCAATGCGATCAACTACGCGCAGGCCCAGGGAGTGCGAGTTTCCAACGCGAGTTTCGGGATCGGCTCCAGCTCCACATTGGACAGCGCCTACTCGACAGCGAGGTCCGGGGGCATGGTGCACTTCGCATCCGCGGGCAACGGCGGGCCCGATGGCGTCGGCGATTCCACGATTGAGTACCCCGCGAGTAGCCCGGCGGTGAACTCAGTGGCGGCGATCACGCGCACCGGCGCGCTGGCGTCCTTCAGCAACTTCGGAACCGGGCTCGACTTCGCGGCCCCGGGCCAGGAGATCTTGACCACCGACCGTCAAGGGACCGCGGGGTTCAACACCGATGCCGGCACGGCGGGCGATTTCGTCGAGGTGGACGGGACTTCGTTCGCCTCGCCCTATACCGCGGGCGTGGCGGCGCTGATCCTCTCTCGCAACTCATCCCAGACAGCGGCGCAGGTCGAGATGCTCATCCAGATGTCCGCGCGCGACCTCGGCGCGATGGGCTACGACTCGACGTTCGGGCACGGGCTGCCGCGGGCGGGAGACGCGGTCAGCGCCACGCCGCCGCCGCCCGCACCGGGACCTTTCAACATCATCTCACCGACGGCGGGGCAGACCGACGTGAGCGTCACACCGACGTTCTCGTGGACCGCTTCCTCGAATGCGACTTCGTACGACCTCCTGATCGCAGCGAATTCGCAACTGACTCAGATCGTCTTCTCGACCAGCGTGTCGGACACGTCGTACATGCTGGCGGACGCGCTGGCGTTTTCCACAACGTACTTCGTTCGTGTGACGGCGCGCAACTCCGCTGGCGCCACCAATTCGGCGATCCGGGAGTTCACAACGACGGCGGCCGCGCCGACCGATGTCCCCGGGTCGTTCAATCTGCTCTCGCCCTTCAACGGCGCCTCGGGCGTGAACCTCGCGCCCACGTTCCTCTGGAGCAGCGCGGAGGGCGCGGCGGACTACCTGCTCGAAGTGGACGAAGACAGCGGGTTCGGGAGCCCGGAGATCGCGATCACGCTGTCTTCCCTGATCTACACACACACCGGCGAGCCGCTCGATTTCGCCGCGACTTACTACTGGCGGGTCACGGCCAACAACATCCTTGGCAGCACCGCGTCGACCCCCGCATCGGCTTCGTTCACGACGGAGGCCACGCCTCCGCTCGATCCGCCCGGGTTCTTCGCGCTTCAGAACCCGCCGCGCGGCCAGCCTGGGGTGTCCCTCCTTCCCGCATTCACGTGGGGCGCTTCGTCCGACGCGGACCAGTACCAGATCGAGGTCGATGACGACGAGGCGTTCGGCAGCCCCGAGATCGACACGGTGGTCATGGGCACCTCCTACGCCCACACCGGCTCGCCGCTCGACGAGGCTCGACGCTATTTCTGGCGGGTCACTGCCTCCAACATCATCGACTCGATCGTCGCGCGTCCGGACCCCTCGTCCTTCCAGACGACGTCGGACCTGCGCCTTCGGATCTTCCTTGATTCCACCGAGTTGCTGACGGGCGACGCAGTCGACTTCGGCGTGGTGGACAAGGGATCGACGCAGGTCCGCACGCTGAAGATCCAGAACATCGGGCGATCGCCGGTCAACGTCGGCAAGCCGAAGGCCTCAGGTAAGGGATATAGCGCCAAGGGCAATTCGGTGAGAAACCTGCTGCCCGGTCAGATGGTGCAGTTCCAGGCGAAGCTCTCCACGGGGAAGCCCGGGGACTTCGTGGGCACGTTCCAGTTCACGCGCTCCGATGACCCGAGCGAACCGTTTCTGATTGACCTGCTCGGAACGGTCATCCCGCCTGCGCCGCAGGTCCGCCTTGCGATGGCCACAGTCCCGGTCAACGACGGCGATCTTCTGGACGCCGGGATGACCCTGGTGGGGCAGCCAAGAACTCTCATCTTTAACGTCACGAACCCGGGCAAGGCCGCACTGAAACTCGGGACGCTCAGCCTCAACGGCGCGCTCGCCTCAAGTCAATCGGGCGCGGGTCCGCGGGGCGGGAGCGGGTATTCGATCACGCAGCAGCCGGGCAAGACCGTCAACCCCGGCAAGAGCACGCAGTTCCGCATCCGGATGGATGCGCTGGCGTCGGGCACTCCGATGACAACGGTGATCCTGCCCACGAATGATCCGCTGTTCCCCGAGTTCGTGTTCGATCTGCTCGGCGAGGTCAATCTGCCGGGCCCCGATGTGACGGTTCAGGTGGCATCTTCGATTGTGGCAAACGGCGGGAGCACGCACATCGGGTCCATTCTCAGCGGAATCCGGAAGGTGTTCCCGATCTCGGTCCGGAACACCGGCACCGCGACTCTCAACCTCGGGCCCATTTCATCGTCTTCGCCGTCCTACGAGATTTCCGTGCAGCCGAACACCACGATCCCCGCGGGCGGGAGCAGCACTGGATTCCTGACGATCGATGGGAGCGGTGGCGTCTCCAGCGCCATGTTCTCGTTCAACAGCGATGACCCCGACGACAACCCGTTCAACTTCACCGTGAACGCGACCGTCGTGCCCGCGCCGGACATGGAAGTTCGTGTGGCGGCGACGCTCGTTCTGGACGGCGGGAACTTCGCGTTCGGACAGATCGCCCCGGGCGTCGCGACGATCCGCACGTTCACGATCAATAACCTCGGATCGGCGGCCCTCACGCTTGGCATCCTGTCGGTGCAGTTCCCGACCAGCGGGGCGTTCACGATCCAACTGCCCAACCCGAGCAACACGACGATCCAACCCGGGAACAGCGCCAATTTCAACGTTCAAGCGTTCGTTGGCGCGGCCAATCAGTCGTTCATGGACACGATCTTGATTCCGAACAACGACCCCGATGAGAATCCCTACAACTTCACCGTGACGGCGATCAGCACCGGCGGAGCACCCGTCGCTTCGGCCGGCGACGAGCCGATTCCCTCGCTCTCATGGGAAGGTCTGCCGCTCCCGCCGGGAGCGTCCGTCACGCTGCCGGCAACCCCGCTGGGCGCGCCCCTGGAGGCGTCGCTCCGGCTCGCCAACGGCGGCGCGGGGCCGCTGTCCATCCATGGCATTTCGCTGCAGGGGAGCGGGTTCAGCCTCGTGCTCCCGTTGCCCGCGGGCGTGCCGTCCGAGGGTTCGGCCGAGATTCGCGTGCGGCTGGATGCAGACCGTGTCGGCACGGCGGCAGCGGTGCTGACGATCCGCAGCAACGCGCTCGGGGGCTTCGGCGAGTATTCGGTGCTGCTGAGCGGAGAGGTTACGGCTCCGTGAGCCGTTGCTTGCCTTCGGTGCCCCATCGTCGTGCGCGACTCTACGGGCAGACCACTTGCCAATTGGCCAGCACGGTTTGAACGTCAAAGAAGTTGACGATCAGATCGTTGTTGGCATCGCCCGGGCCCGAGGCCGGTCCGTACGACGCCAGCCAATTCGAGAGCACCGAGACGACATCGCCGAAGTTGACCAGCCCGTTTCGGTCGGCATCGCCGATGCAGATGGGCACCAACACCCCGAACGACTGCGTCGCGGGCGTGGAGACCGTGTCCCCGGTCTCGTTGGACGCGATCGCGCGCCAGTAATAGCGGACGCCGGAAATCAGTACGCCCGAGGGAACGACGTATTCGGTCGCGCCGATGCCGCTCACCGAGTGCACTGGGCTGTCAAGCAGGCTTGAGTCGTCGAGCACAACCGAATAGGAATCGGCCTGCACGGCAGCAGACCACTCGAGCGTCGGCGTGCGAGTTGTGACGTTGGGCCCGTCGGGCGGCGCCAGCAGTGAGAACTCGCCCGGCGGGACGCCGATGGTCTCGAAACTTGAAGCCTGCGGCGTGGACTGCGTGTCGCCGACCGCGTTGCTCGCCGAAACACGCCAGTAATAGGTCGTCAGGCCGAGCAGGGGCGCGCCTGCCCAGGGGAGGTTCGTCCCACCATACGAGGCGAGCGAGATCGCCGGGCTGCCAAACGCCGGATCGTCGTCGCACTGGAACTCATAATCGTCGGCATCGACGGCAGACGCCCATTGAAACGTGGGATTCACGCCGACGCCGGTCGCGCCCGGGCCCGGTGCGAGCAGGGAGAACGCGTGGGGCGGGTTGTTGGGCGTGAAGAAGTCCGCCGATGCAGGCGTCGAGACCGAGGAACCGAGCGGGTTGATCGCGCTGACGCGCCACCAGTAGTGCGTGTTGGGCTGGAGCGTCCCCTGCGGCGGCGTGTACTGAAGCGCGGCCACGGGCTGAGGGGTGTGCACCGGCGTTGCGAAGTCGGGGGCATCGTCGATCTCGACTTGATACGAATTGCCCTCGTCGGCGCCGCCCCAGGTGAATGTGGGGCGCCGGTTTGCGGTTGTCGATCCGGCCGCCGGATCCAGCAGCGCGAACGCGCCCGGCGGGCCGGTGAACGCTCCCATGAACGAGACAACGGTGACGGCATTGTTGTTGATCGATTGCGCGTTGTGGGCCTGGAGCGGCTGGCCGATGGGCACTCCGGTCGGGTGCCCCGCGTAGAGCACATCCGGGTTGGAGAAATGCGGGATGCCGATCCCGACGTAGGACATCACGGTTCCGTGCCCGCCCGCGGTCATGTAGCCGTACGAGTATGGGAAGGCGCCGGCGCCGCCCTGCGTGTTGTCACGGTCGTGATGGCAGCCGAGATTGTGCCCGATCTCGTGCGCGAAGATCAGGTTGGACATGCACGCCGTTGCGGTGACGCTGTATCCGTACGGCGCGAACGACTCGTCATAAGGTCCCATGATCCACGCGAAACCGCAGTAGAATCCGTAGTTTGCGACGACGAGCGCCACGAGATCGCACTGATGCTGTGCCCGCAGATCCTGGGCCTCATCGAGATGGCCGTCCCCGGGAAACGTGAGCCGGTTTCTATCCGTCTGCACATTGCCCGATTCGGCGTAGACCACTTCGATCTTGGCCGGTGTGCGAAGACGCATCACGGCGACGCTGTTGGAAAACGCGAGGTTGGCGTCGGCGATGGCGAGATCGATGAGGTTCTCCATCGGCCCAGTGCCGCCGACGGCCATTCGTGCCTGCGCCGTGTAGAGGACGAGCACATCGGCGAACACAGACGACACTCCGCGCAGCCCCGACGCGGTCTCAACCGGGTTTGCGATGCCGGAATCAACGCGGGGCGCGGCATGGATCGCATCGCGCGGGCCGACGCCGCAGAGCGGTTGGCCCCGGTCCGTTCGTTCGCGCAACGCCCACACGCCGGACCCGATTGGGACAAGATCAAAGAGCCCGTGTTCAGGCGGGAAGACCTTGCCAACCGCGGACTCGCCCTCGCCAACGAGCAGTACGTATCCGTGCTCATCCGCTTCCGTTCGCCCGAACCACAGGGGCGTGTCGCCGATCCCGAGATCGATTTCCTGTCGGGCCGCGACCAGCGCCGTCTGATCGAAGAGATTCAGGCGCAGTCGCGCGGGCGGGGCCGAAGCGCCTCGCGTTTCTGAACGCGATGGCGTCCACGTCATCTGCACGTTTCTGGAGCGGCGGAGGCGCGCTCCATCGCCCGGAATGGATACTTCCGAGGGGCCGGACTCGATGCCGGCCGTCAGCAACGGCAGCGGCGCGTGCTGCTGTCCGGGGTCGGACGCAGCGCTCGTCGCGTTCAAGATCAAGAACGCGACCGCCGCGCAGTTCCTCATGGCGCGTGAAAGGAGCATGCACTCCTCCATTCCTGGGCTCTCGGCCGCGCGCTACGGGCAGACCACTTGCCAGTTTGCCAGCACGGTCTGCACGTCGAAGAAGTTGACGATCAGATCGTTGTTGGCATCGCCCGGGCCGGAGCCCGGTCCGTAGGCCGTAAGCCAGTTCGAGAGCACCGAAACGACATCGCCGAAGTTGACGATCCCGCTCAGGTCGGCATCGCCGAAACAGTACGGAACGACCACGCCGAAAGACTGTGTCGCGGGCGTTCCCACGGTGCCGCCCGATTCGTTTTCGGCGACGATGCGCCAGTAGTAGCGAACGTTTGAAGACAGCAAGCCTGATGGCACCTGGTAGGAAGTGCCGGTGAGCCCCGAGGCGATGTGCAGCGGGCTGTCGAGCAGATTCGAGTCGTCGAGGATCGCTTGATAGGAATCGGCCTGCACGGCGGCGGACCACTCCAGAGTGGGTGTGCGCGTGGACACGTTCGGGCCATCCGGCGGCGCAAGCAGGGAGAACTGCCCCGGGGGCACACCGATCGTGTCGAACGACGCCGGGGAAGGGGTTGAAGGGGTGTCGCCCACCACGTTGGTCGCGAGAACCCGCCAGTAGTAGGTGGTCAGTCCGAGCAGCGGTGTGCCGTTCCAGGCGTAGAAACTGCTCGTGCGTCCCGCGATCGAGAACACCGGGCTCGAGAAATCAGGATCGTCGTCACACTCGATCGAGTATGTGTCCGCGTCGACCGCAGCGCTCCAGCTGAAACCAGGGTTCGTGCCTATCAGGGATGCCCCCGGAGGCGGCGCCAGAATGCCGAACGGCTGTGGAGGCTGGTTCGGCGTGAAGAACTCGCTGGCCGACGGATCGGACGTCGTCGTGCCAAGCGGATTCGAGGCCACCACCTTCCACCAGTAATGGCCGGCGGGCTGGAGCGTGCCGGGCGGCGGCGTGTACTCGAGCACGCCCGTGGTGGCGGAAATGTGGACAGGTGTCATGAAGTCCGGCGCATCATCGATCACGGCCTGGTAGGAGTTGGCCTGCTCGGCGGAAGACCAGCGCAGCACCGGGCGCCGGCTTTCAGTGGTCACACCGGGCTCGGGCTCCAACAGCGAAAACTCGCCGGGGGGAGCGGTGTAAGACGCGTAGAACGACACGACCGTCGAGGCGGTGTTGCTGATCGACTGCGCGTTGTTCGCCTCCAGCGCGTTGCCGATCGGTTCACCCGTCGGATGCCCGGCATAGAGCACATCAGGATTCGAGAAGTGCGGAACACGGATCCCCGGCGGGTAGGCCATGACAGTCCGATAGGAGCCGCCCGGACGCCAGCCGAAGGAATAGGGGTAGGCGCCCGACCCGCCGGCATTCTCGCGGTCGTGGTGGCAACCGATGTTGTGCCCGATCTCGTGCCCGAGCGTGGCGTTGGAAAGGCACCCCATCGCCGTGACGCTGAACGCCGAAGACGCGAACGACGGGCTCGGGAAGGTCATGAGATAACCGATGCCGCACGCGTTGGTGGTGTCGCGCACGACCAGTGCCACGACATCGCATGAATAGAAGGAACGGAGGGTGTGGACCTCGTCCATCACGCCGTCGCCGGATCCGCGAAGGAGGCTGAGGTCCGTGCCCATGTCCACGGATTGGAGGTAGTCGACTTCGACTTTCCCGGGACACTGCAGCCGCAGCGTGGTGAGCGAATTGGCGAGCGCGAGATTGGCGTCGGCCAGCGCCAGATCGAGCAGGTTCTCCATCGCCGCCGTCCCGCCGGCCGCCATGCGCGCCTGAGCGGTGTAGACCAGGAGAACATCGGAGAAGAGCACGGATTCGCCGCGGGGCGCGGCAGCGGGGGGCGCGGCTTCGTCGTCCGGCGCGGCGACCGCGTGGCGATGATCGGTGCCGCACGGCGGGTTCAGCGCCTCATCGCGCTCCCGCAAAAGCCAGGCGCCGGCGCCATCGGGGACGAGATCGAAGAGGCCAAGTCGTGGCGACGAGATCTTGCCCACCGCCGCGCCGCCCTCACCCACGAGGAGCACATAGCCTCCCTCGTCCTCCTCGATTCTTCCGAACCAGTACGGCGTATCGCCGATGTGCAGGTCGATCGGCTCGTGCGCGGCGAGCACCGAAACTTCGTCGAAGAGTTCCAGGCTCAGGCGCGAGACCGAAGCAACGCCTCGCGGGCCGGCCCCGAGAATGGTCTGCGAATCAAAGTTCACCGCGCGGCTGCGACGGATGGATGGGTCGGACGAAGCCCGAGCGGCCGCCGCGCCAACGTCGGGGTCGATCGGCGCGAAGGCGCTGAGCGCGACCGGCGCAACTGCACGATCCAACTGGCGACCGATGGCTGGCAGTGCAGTTACGAGCGCCAAACCAACCAACCATGCGGAACGAGTAGCCGAGCGAACCATCCGAACTCCGTGACCGCACTATTCGCGAACCGAGCCGTATCGGGTTCGAGGGCGGGTGGGAAGCGTCATGGCTTCCCGTCATCACGATACACCTTGGGGTCGAGGCGGGCGGGAATGGTTTGGACCCGCACGAGTCATCCTCCGCCGCAACCCCCTATTTCGACGGGAGTTACGCACGCCTCACCCATCGACAATCGGCCCGGGGGGTGGTACTCTGGGGACGTCGAGCGGAAGGGAGAAAGACCCGCTTGACCGCTCTTCGGATCCGTCGCGGACCCTCCCCCGAGGTCGGCGGTGGTTCACCATGGGCTTCGGGCGGGGATCGGACTGCGCCATGAAGAAGATATACGTCGGGAATCTCCCGTACAACGCGGGAGAGACGGAACTGCGCCAACTGTTCGAGGGTCACGGGGCCGTGGCCTCGGCGGCCGTGGTGATCGACCGTGAAACCGGCAAGTCTCGCGGCTTCGGATTCGTCGAGATGCCCAACGACGAACAGGCCGGCGCGGCCATCGCCGCGCTTAACGGGTCGCAATTCTCCGGGCGCGCTCTGACCGTGAACGAGGCGCGGCCTAAAGAGGCCCGGGCGGGGCGCTGGTAATAATTCGGCCCTCGGGTGCGGCTAGCGCGCCGAATTCGGGTCCTGTGGCGGCGGAGTTTCCGGCGCAGCCTGCTCGATCGTGGGCGCGGATTCGTCACTCTGGCTGATGTTGACCACGCCGCCCTGAATTAGGGCAAAGAGCACGCCCGCAAGCAGTATCCGGTAGATGCCGAACACTCCCAGACCGTGGCGATTGAGGAACCCCACGAGCCAGCGGATCGCGATCGCCGCGGCAATCGCAGCCACGAGCATGCCCGCGATCACCGGCGTCGCCCCAAGACTCTGAAACAGCGACGCCTCGCCGGTTTCTTGCGCGCGAAGCAGGTCCTTGGCCAGCCGGTAGACGCACGCGCCGCCGAGCGTGGGGAGACCTAGGAGGAAGGAGAATTCGGCGGCATCGCGCGGGCGCAGGCCGAGCGTCGTGCCGCCCGCGATCGTCATCATCGATCGGCTCGTGCCGGGCCACATCGCGATGCACTGAAAAAGCCCGATGCCCAGCGCGCGGCGCCAGTCGAGTTCGTCGAGATTCATGCCGGCCGTCGCGGGGTCGCTCGCGTCGGCGGCGTGGCGACCGATGCCGCGGGATTTCCAGCGGTATTCGAGCCAGATCATCCACAGGCCGCCGAGCACGAGCGCGGCGAGAACGGGGCCCGTGCGGAAGAGGTGGCGGTCGATCCAATCGTGAAAAAGGAAGCCGAGCGCGGCGGCGGGAAGAAAGGCTATGGCAATGTTGATCGCCAGGCGCAGGCCGGCGGCATCGCGCCCCATCACGCCGCGGAGCATCTGCATGACGCGCGCCGTGTATAAGCCGAGCACGGCGAGGATCGCGCCGCCCTGGATCACGATGACGAATGCGTTGGCCGCTTCGCGGGTGCGCGGCTCGTCAAGTCCCAGCAGCGCACTGGTGATCAGCAGGTGCCCCGTCGAAGAGATGGGAAGGAATTCGGTAATTCCTTCGACCAGCCCCAGGAGCAGCGCGTGCCAGAGCAACATGGCGGCAGACTAGGCTCATCGGCTGGATGAGGATTTCGCTGCACGACTGACGGCTGGGTCCGCAACGCATCGCGGTGGCGCCACACGCTCAGGCGTACCGGACCATCTTCACGAGCCCCATGAACGACGGCGGCTTGCCGTACATGAGGACGCCGAGGCGGAAGATCTTCGCCGCGGCCCAGCACGCGATCACGGCGCCGGCCAGCCCGGCCAGGATCGACGCCGGGATCTGCCACGTGGGCACCTTCTCGCTCCCCGTCAGGCGCAGCACCATCACAAACGGATTGATCGGCGGGATGAACGAGCACACCTGCGCAAAGAGCGAGTTGGGGTTGCGCTGGATGGGCACCCAGAGCATCATGGGAATGATGAGCACGATCATCACGGGCGTCATGAGCGACTGGGCCTCGCGGATGTCCGAGACGCACGAGCCGATCGCCGCCATCATCGCCGCGATGAGGAAGAACGCGATCATGAAGAAGATGAGCATGTAGAGGATGCTCAGAGCGTCCACCGCGTGCGACATCTGGAAGCTGACGAGTGAGACGATGCCCATCGCGCAGTAGGCGCCCAGGATGACGAGCCCGACGCCCATCTGCCCGAGGATCTTGCCCACCATCAGCTGCATGGGCGACACCGCACTGAGCAGGACCTCCATCACGCGGCTGGATTTCTCCTCGATGAGCGAGGTGAGCAGGTACTGCCCCGCGCTGAACACCGAGATCCAGATCAGCATCATGAACGCCATGGGGACAATCACGCCGACGACCGGGCTCGTCTTCCGTTCGCCCTCGGCGGTGACCGCCTTGGCTTCCGTGCGCGGCACCGTGGTCAAACGCCGGATGGCGGCGGTATCAAGTCCGCTGGCGTCGAGCCGGGCATCGACGATCGCCGCATCGATCTGATCGATCATGTCTTCCTGAACCTGGAAGTCGAGTTTCGGGGCGACAAAGAGCGGATAGGGAATGAAGTTGCCGTCCGGGCCCGCCTTAACGGTCTCGGAGGGGATGACGACCAGCGCGAGGCGCTGATCGCCGGCGGCCGAGTCTTTCTCGCGCCCGGCGGCCTGGAGAATCGGCGCCTTCTCAGCCTCGACATCCGCTTCCGGCGGGAGAATCTTCACCTTAAGCGCCGGGCCGGAAGCGGCCTTCATCGCGGCCTCGGCCTGCTGCTTGGCCGCATCGGGAATCGGGGCCACCTTCGACATCTGCTCCATGCCGCGCCGCATCCGGCGCTCGAGGCGCTTGGCGACTTCCTCGGGCGTGAAGCGGTGCTCTACTTTGGGCGCGACCAGGCCCGTCTGATCAATCACCGCCAGGTGCCCGGAGACGCGCGGGCCGGTCTTGCTCATCAGCAGCGGCATGAGCGTGACAGCGCCGACGATCAGGATGGGAGTGAGCAGGATGCCGAACAGGAAACCCTTGGTCGTGACGGTGGCCACAAACTCGCGCAGCATGACCTGAATCGTCTTACGCATTGGCGGCCTCCTGCAGCGCTTCTTCGCGCTGGCGCAGCAATTCGGCCGCCGGCGACCCGTCCTCCGAGGAGGCTCCCACGAGTTCGAGGAAGATGTCTTCCAGCGTCGGGCGCTTGAGTTCCACGCGGCGCACGGGCACGCCTTGCACGATGCGGGCGATGATCTGTTGCGGGTTGGCGTCCTGGGCGAGGCGGGCCTCGATCCCCTTCGTGGTGGCGTGCACGGACTCGATCCCGGGCACCGATCGGACCGCGGCCAGCGCGCTGTCTCGCTCAACCGGGTCGACGATCACCGAGCGCGGGTCGTGCGTGCGCCAGACATCCTCGATCGTCTGATCGAGCACTTTCTTGCCTCGATCGATCATGAAGAGGTGGTCGCAGAGCTGCTCGGCCTCGAACATCGCGTGGGTCGAGAAGATAACGGTGTGGCCCTTCTCGCGCTGCTCATTGATGAGCGAGCGGAGCAGTCGCCGGTTCACGGGGTCGAGCCCCGAGAACGGCTCGTCGAGGATCAGGAGCTCCGGCTCGTGGATCACCGCGGCGATGAACTGGGCCTTCTGCTGCATGCCCTTGGAGAGTTCCTCGCACTTTTTCTTGTAGCAATCGCCCAGGCCGACGCGCTCGAGCCAGGCGCGAACGCGGTTCTCCAGGCCGGCGCGGGGCATGCCCTTGAGGCGCGCGGCGTACTTGAGAAACTCGCCCATGCGCATCTTGCGGTATATGCCGCGCTCCTCGGGCAGGTAGCCGATGCGGTCCTTGCTCTCGATCGCAGAATCCCTCCCGAGGACTCGGATCGACCCCTCATCGGGGTAGAAGATCGACATGATCATCCGGATCGTGGTCGTCTTGCCCGCGCCGTTGGGCCCCAGGAAACCGCACAGAGAGCCGGACTGCACGACGAGGTCGAGCCGGTCCACGGCGACTTTGTCGCGGAAGCGTTTGGTGACACCCTCGATGACGATGGCCGGCTGGCTCAAATAGGGTTCCTCCCGGAATAGCAGGGGGCGCAGAATAGCCCCGATCACGCTCCGGTTTGTTAGTGGCCGGACGGGCCGGGAGTTTTCGGATTGGGAGTACGGGGTGAAATTCGGCCCGTGGGAACGGATCAGGCTGGCTGAGAAAGGGGCCTGCTGTGGCCTCGAAAACGGATCAGGCCGATGCAGGAATGACGGAGATCGGCATTATTTCCATTTATCCGCATAAACGGATATAGTACGGCCGTTGGCGGTATGTCGGTCAGGGAGTCATGAAACCCATGGCGGCACGTTTCCTCGATCATCTGACGCGGCGGGTTCTCGTCTGCGACGGCGCGATGGGCACGATGATCCATCGCTGCAACTGCGACCTGCACCGCGACTACCTCGACAAGGAGAACTGCTGCGAGGTGCTCAACCTGACGCGCCCGGATGTCATCCAGGGCATCCACGAGCAGTATCTCGCCGCGGGCGCGGACATCGTCGAGACCAACACGTTCAGCGGCAGCGGCCTGGTGCTCGCCGAATTCGACCTCGCGGACAAGACGCACGAGATCGCCAAGCGCGCGGCGGAGATCGCGCGGGCTGCGTGCGACAGGCACTCGACATCGGACAAGCCGCGATTCGTCGCCGGCTCCATGGGCCCCGGCACGAAACTGCTCACGCTCGGTCACACCACCTGGGAGCAGATGCTCGAGGCCTACTACCAGGAGGCGCTGGGGCTCATCGACGGCGGCGCGGACTTCCTGCTCACCGAGACGAGCCAGGACATGCTCCAGGTCAAGTGCGCGATCAACGCGTGCCTGAAGGCGCTTGAAGAGCGCGGACGCTCGCTGGATCAGGTTCCCATCCTGTGCTCGGTCACGATCGAGACGATGGGCACGATGCTTCTGGGAACCGAGATCGCCGCGGCGGCCGAGGCGCTGCGCCCCTATCCGATCACATCGCTGGGGCTCAACTGCGCCACCGGCCCGCGCGAGATGACCGAGCACATCGCCTGGCTGGGCAAGCACTGGGCGCGGAATGTCTCGTGCATGCCCAACGCGGGGTTGCCCGTGCTGCTCGATGGAAAGCCGGATTACCCGCTCAAGCCGGGGCCATTCGTCGAGGCGATGCTCCGGTTTGTCGAGCAGGACGGGGTGAATCTCGTCGGCGGCTGCTGCGGCACGACGCCCGAGCACATCGCGCAACTGGTGAAGGCCGTCGGCTCGCGGTCGCCGGCGAAAAAGGAGAAGTCGCCGCCGCGGGCGGGCTGCTCATCGCTCTATTCCGTCGCCGAGTTCCGGCAGGACACATCGTTCCTCGTGGTGGGGGAGCGCACCAACACCAACGGATCGAAGCAGTTCCGCACGCTGCTTGGACAGGAGGACTGGGACGGGCTGGTTTCGATGGGCAAGGCGCTGGTTCGCGATGGCTCCCACGTGCTGGATGTGTGCGTGGACTACGTGGGGCGCGAGGGCGCGCGCGACATGCGCGAAGCGGTCACGCGCTTTGCGCGACAGGTCACCGTGCCGCTGATGATCGACTCGACGCAGGTGGATGTGCTCGAGGCCGGGCTCAAGCACGCGCCCGGCAAATGCATCATCAACTCGATGAACCTCGAGGACGGCGAGGAGAAACTGGCGCATATCTGCGGCCTGGCGCGCACGTATGGCGCCGCGGTCATCGCGGGCACCATCGACGATGACCCGACCGAGGCCATGGCCAAGACGGCGCAGAGGAAACTCCAGATCGCGCAGCGCATCTTCGATTTGGCCACGGAGAAATACGGCCTCGCCGCGGGCGACATCCTGTTCGACCCGCTGGTGCTGCCGGTGACAACGGGCGTGGAGGCCGATCGACGCCTGGCGCTCGAGACGGTCGAGGGCATCCGGCTGATCAGCAAGCACCTGCCTGAGTGCGGCACGTGCGTGGGCCTTTCGAACGTGTCCTTCGGGCTCAAGCCCGCGGCCCGCGTCGTGCTCAACTCCGTGTTCCTGCACGAGTGCCTCGAAGCGGGCCTGACCGGCGCGATCGTGCACGCGAGCAAGATCCTGCCCCGGAAGGACATCGAGGAGTCCCAGTGGAACGCGGCCCTCGATCTGATCTACGACAAGCGCCGCGCCCCCGGAACGATCGGCGCGGATGACGCTGGCTTTGACCCGCTGACGGCGTTCATCTCGCTGTTCCCGGATGAAGGCGAGGCGGCGAGCGCGGGCAAAAAGAAGGCAACGCTCGCGGACCTGCCGCTGGAGGAGCGGCTGCGCCGGCACATCATCGACGGCGAGATGCGGGGCCTGACCGATGGCCTGAACGAAGCGATGAAGAAGTACAAGCCGCTGGAGATCGTCAACGACCACCTGCTCGACGGGATGAAGGTGGTGGGGGAGATGTTCGGCGCGGGCGAGATGCAACTGCCGTTCGTGCTCCAGAGCGCGGAGGTGATGAAGAAGGCCGTCGCCCACCTCGAGCCGCACATGGAAAAGGTGGAGGGGTCGCGCCGCGCGACGATGGTCCTGGCGACCGTGCAGGGCGATGTGCACGACATCGGCAAGAACCTCGTGGACATCATCCTGAGCAACAACGGCTACCGCGTGGTGAATCTCGGCATCAAGCAGCCGCTCTCGAACATCCTGCGCGCCGCCGAAGAGCATCAGGCCGATGCGATCGGTCTGTCGGGCCTGCTCGTCAAATCCGTGGGCGTGATGCGCGACAACCTTCAGGAGATGCACACGCAGAAACTGGAGGTGCCGGTGATTCTCGGCGGGGCCGCGCTGACGCGCCAGTACGCCGAGGAGGACTTGCGCGGTGTGTACGGGCATACCTACTACGGGCGCGACGCCTTCGAGGGCCTTCGCTTCATGGATCACCTGGCCTCGCGCCGGCTGGGCGCGATCGACGAGGAGATCGCGGGCCGGATCGGGCAGAGAGCCAAGGCCGCCGAGGAGTTCCCCGCGGTGGCGGCGATCGCGGACCGGAACCGGCGTGCGGCGGCGGCCTCCACCGGCGTCCAAACAGGCACGGCTGTGCAGGCCGCCACGGCGACCCGCAAGGCCGTGGCACGGCGGAGCAGCATCAAGCCGGCGCCAGACATCCCGTCGCCGCCCTTCTGGGGCACGCGGGTGATCGAATCGGGGATCGACCTCGACCGCGTCTACGCGTTCGTGAACAAGGTGGCGCTCTTCCGCGGGCAGTGGCAGTTCAAGAAGGGCGCGATGAGCGATGAAGAGTTCGCCGAGCAGACGACGGGCGAAGTGGCGGCGATCTTTGAACGGCTCAAGGAGCAGTGCAAGCGCGAGGCGATCCTGCGGCCGCGCGTGGTCTACGGATACTTCCCATGCGCCAACGAGGGCGACGATCTGGTGATCTACGACCCGATCGATCCGGTCGGAGGCGCCGAGGTCGAGCGCTTCACGTTCCCGCGCCAGGACGGGCGGCAGCACCTGTGCATCTCGGACTTTTTCTTGCCGGTGGACAGCAGCCGGCGCGACGTGATCGCGATGCACTGCGTGACGATGGGAGAGGAAGTCTCGAAGCGGGCCCGGCGGCTCTTTGAAGAGGACAAGTACACGGAGTACCTGTACCTGCACGGCATGGGTGTGGAGTGCGCCGAGGCGCTGGCTGAACTGTGGCACAAGCGCATCCGTCAGGAACTGGGGATCGATGGGGAGGACTCGCCGCGGGTGCACGAACTCTTCACGCAGAAGTACCGCGGCTCGCGCTACTCATTCGGTTACCCCGCGTGCCCGGACATGAGCGACCAGGAGAAACTCTTCCGGCTGCTCAGGCCCGAGCGCATCGGCTGCGTCTTGACGGAGAATTGGCAGATCGACCCCGAGCAGAGCACGAGCGCGATTGTCGTGCATCACCCGGCGGCGAAGTACTTCAACGTCTAGCCGCTCCCGCCCGTTATTCTGGCGCGCGATGGCTGTCGATTTCCTTGATGAACTGAAGTGGCGCGGGCTGCTCTTCCAGTGCACGGATGAGGCGGGGCTGCGCACGCACCTGGCCGACGCGGAAGCAAAGGCCGGGGGACGGCGCGCCTACGTCGGCTTCGACCCCACGGCCGATTCGCTGACCATCGGCAACCTCGTGCCGATCATGCTGCTCGTTCATTTTCAGCGGGCAGGGCACACGCCGGTCGTCGTGATGGGCGGCGGCACGGGGCTGATCGGCGATCCTTCCGGCAAGTCCGCAGAACGGAAACTCTTGACACCGGAACAGGTCGGCAGGAATTTCCAGGCGCAGCAGGGGATCTTCGAGCGCATATTTGAGGTCGCGTGCCAAATTGAGCAGCGCACTCGACAGTTACCCGTCATGCGCAACAATCTCGATTGGCTCTCCAAGCTGAGCTACATCGATGCACTTCGAGACATCGGAAAGCACTTCTCGGTCAACGAGATGATCAAGCGCGAGAGCGTCAGGGCTCGCCTCGAAGAGCGCGAGCACGGCATTTCCTACACCGAGTTTTCATACGCGATCCTCCAGGCCTACGACTTCCTGCACCTCCATCAGAAGCACGGCGTCACGCTCCAGATGGGCGGCAGCGACCAGTGGGGGAACATCGTCGCGGGCGCGGACCTCATCCGGCGTCTCGGCGGTGAGAAAGCGGTCTCGTTCGGGCTGACCGCGCCGCTCGTCAACAAGGCCGACGGCGGCAAGTTCGGCAAGACCGAGAGCGGCGCGATCTGGCTCACCGCCGAGCGCACATCGCCCTACGCGTACTACCAGTTCTGGCTTAACGCGGCCGACGCCGATGTGTTCAGATTCCTTCGCATCTTCACGCTGCTTCCGCGCGAAGAGATCGAGGCGCTGGAGCGCGCGCACGCCGCCGACCCGGGCAAGCGCGAGGCGCAACGCGCGCTGGCGCGCGCCGCGACAGATCTCTTGCACGGAAGCTCAGAGGCGAAAGCGGCGGAGGAGAAGACCAGCGCGCTGTTCGGTGGTGATTCCGACGGGGACTTTTCACTAGCGGCACGCGAGTTGCTCAACCGGCCGCCCGACAAAGTCTTGGCGAGGTCGGAACTGGAAGGCGGACCGCGCTCGATCGTGGACATTCTCGTGCTTACCGGTATCGCGCCTTCGAAGAGAGAGGCGCGAACGCTGCTCAGCGCCGGCGCCATCGCCGTCAACGGGAAGCCGGTCGATCTCGAATCGACTGTTACCGCGAATGACCTGATCGAGGGAAAGATGCTGGCCATTCGTCGTGGGAAGAAGACGTGGCATTGTTCGATCTGGACTTGAGCAAGCCGTCCGCCCCTCACGGGACGGGAGAGACTTCGGAACGGACGGATTCCACGGGTTGCGATCGCCGCGGCGGACCGCGCTTCGCTCCACCCGTGGCTAACTGCCTTCGCCCCATTCGGGGCGAGTCCGGAACACGATCTGATGCCTCTGCACACTCCGCGCCTCCGCGGTGAACTCTTATCTGAGTTCCACCGACCAGTACGCGTTGTCGAGGAATGTCTTCCACGACGCGTACCGCTCCTGCCCCAGGCGCAGCGAGATCAGCGGGTTGCGCTTCGGGCGCACCGGCTTTCGCACCAGCGCCATGTGCGCCTCTTCGGGCGTGCGCCCGCCCTTCTTCGCGTTGCAGCGAACGCACGAGCAGACGAGGTTCTCCCACGTGTCGCCGCCTCCCTTGGCCCGCGGCACGACGTGGTCGATCGAGAGCTCGCTGGTCGGGTAGAGCCGCCCGCAGTACTGGCACTGGTTGCGGTCGCGCGCGAAGAGGTTGCGCCGGTTGAGCTTGACGTGCTGCTCGGGAAGGCGGTCGTAGCCCAGCAGGCGGATCACCTTGGGCACGGCGATTTCAAACCGCACGGCGCGCACCCAGTCGTGGCGCTCCGGCTTGAAGCGCTTCTGGTGCTCGCTCACCTCGGCCCAGGACGCGAAGTCGTAGGAGACGTACTGCCCATCATCGACGTGGATCACCTCGGCCAGGTCGCGGCAGAGCATGCAGAAGGCGCGGCGCGCCGAGACCACGCGCAGGGCCATGTACAGCTTGTTGAGGACCAGAACTTTGGCGTTGAGCCCGCCGCCGGTAAGGGCGAGCGAGGCCGCCTCGGGGCCGTCCAGCAGTCGGGCGAGATCGGCCCCGTATTGCGCCGGGTCGGCGACGCCCTCGGCGGCAGCGGCGGCGCCGTTGTCGCGGTGCGGGTGACGGGGTTTTTGCCTTCCGGCGGACATTTCCTTTGACCTGCCGATTGGATCGGCGTTTGAACGGGTAAAGAGTAGCCGCGCTTCCGGGATCGGGCAAAGCAGAACGCGGATGTTCGACCGAATCGCCGGTTCCCGGGCGTTGTTCGCGCCGACCCCGAGATGAAGGGCGCGACGCGCGGCGACATGCAGCAACGAATGCGCTCAGTGTCGAAAGTGACGCACGCCGGTTGTCAGGCACGTCACATCGTGCTCGTTGCACAACCTGAACGTTTCCTCGTCGCGCTTGGAGCCTCCGGGCTGCACGATCAACCGCACGCCGGCATCGATGAGCACTTTCGGGCCATCCGGGAACGGAAAGAAGCCGTCGCTCGCGGCGCTCGCGCCGAGCGCGAGCGTGCCGGCCTTCTCGATGGCGATGCGGCAGGCGGCGACGCGGTCCATCTGCCCCGCTCCGGCGCCGAAGAGTCGCACCGCGCCGCCGGCGCCCGACTCTCGCCCGCCGATCGCGACCGCGTTGCTCGATAGGTGCTTGGCGATCAGCCACACGACGAGGGCGGCCTGGCGCTGCTCGGCAGTTGGCGCGGGGCCGGCCCGGTGCCCCCATGCATCCGGGTCTTCCTCCGCGTCATCGGGGCTCTGCACCAGCGCGCCGCCTGGAAGCGAGCGCCACGAGAGCCAGCGCGCCGCGCGATCGAGCGGGCCGGTCGCGAGCAGCCGCACGCCCGGCCATCTTCCCTGGAGAACCTCGAGCGCCTTCTCGTCGAACCCGGGGGCGATGATCACTTCGAGGAACTGCCCCGGGCGGGCGATGATCTCAGCGGCGGTTCCATCGATCGTGCCGGACAGCGCGAGGATGCCGCCATAAGCGGCGAGAGGATCGCCGCGCAGCGCCAGTTCGACGGCCGCCGCCGCCGAGGGCGCGGTCGCCGCCCCGCACGGATTGGCGTGCTTGATGACCGCCGCTGCGAATCGTCCCGGCGAGTGCCGCGCGAGGTCGGTCACGACTCCCAGCGCTGCCGATGCATCCGCGAGGTTGTTGTACGAGAGTTCCTTGCCCGAGAGCAGGCGAGCGCCGAGGGCCGACGGGCCCGAGAAGGCCGGATGCCGGTAGGCCGCGGCTCGTTGGTGCGGGTTCTCGCCGTAGCGCAGATCGCTCGACTTCACGAGCGAGAGCGTCAATCGCGCTGGGAAGTCGTCGCCCGGCGCGTGGAGGTGGGCGGCGATGGCGGCGTCGTACGCGGCGGTGCGAGCAAAGGCCTCGGCCGCGAGCGCGGCGCGGAGCGACAGACTCGTCGCACCCGCGTTCTCCTCGATGTCGGCGAGCAGGCGCGCAATTTGATCCGGTGAGGTGAGGATCGCGACGTAGGCGTGGTTCTTGGCGGCGGCGCGGATCATCGCGGGCCCGCCGACATCGATCTGCTCGATCGCTTCGGCCGGCGTTACGCCGGGACGGGCCGCGGTCTGCTCAAAGGGATACAGCCCGATGCAGACCAGGTCGATGGGCTTGATCCCGTGCGTCGCCACCGCCCGCTGGTGCTCTGCATCGTCCCGCACCGCGAGGATCGCGCCGTGGATCAGCGGGTGCAGCGTCTTGACGCGCCCGCCCATGATCTCGGGAAAGCCCGTGATGTCTTCGACGCGCACGACAGGCACGGCAGCGGCGGCGAGCGCGGCGGCAGTCTGTCCCGTGGAGATGATCTCCACGCCGCGTCGCGCCAGGGCCCGCGCGAACTCCACCAGGCCCGTCTTGTCGCTGACGGAGATGAGGGCGCGTCGGACTGGGACGAGGTCGGGCATCGAGTTCGCGCGCCCGTTCGGACTTCAGGGCTTGGGCGAGAATTTCTGCACGAGTCCGCCGGCGCCCGCGGTGTAGATCGATCCATCCGTGAAGGAATCGGTCGTGATGACGAGGACGCCCGGGAGGGACGCGGTCTGGACCACCTCGCCGCGCACGGGGTCGATCGTGTGCGCGACCTTGGCCGCCGCGTCCCACTCGAGCAGGCGCCCGGCGCGCACGCCGATGACCGAGCCCTTGGCCTCGGCGCACTTCCACAGCACCGAGCCGGTGTAGGCGTCGAAGGCCGTGAGCCCCATGCCGGGGATGTAGACGATCAACCGCCCGTCGTGCAGGGTGGGCTGGGCGCGCAGCGGGTGCTCCGTGCGATAGCGCCATTTCGCCCGCCCGCCGGCCCGATCGAATGCCCAGACAGATTGATCGTTGGATGCGATGTAGATCGTGGACTCGTCGGTGACGGGGTGGTTGTCGAGCCCGCCGAAGATCCGCGCGCCGGCGCCCATGCCGCGCCCGGTCCGTGAGTCGAGCACGACGACCTCGCCCGCCTGGCTTACCACGGCGACATCGGGCCCGATGGGCACGGGGTTGGCGGTGATCGTGTTGGACAGCGCATAGCCCCATTGCTTGTAGCCGCTGCTCAGGTTGTGCCCCAGCACCTCACCGGTCGTGCACCCGAAGATGAGCATGGACTCCGCGAGGACGGGGCGCGTGTTGGCGAGCACGGCCAGGCGCTGCCGGTCCTTGATCACGCCGGTGCGGATGTCGAGCACGAACACCTCGCTCTCCGAGCAGGAGAGCAGTTCCTCTGTGTTGCGCCGCACGTTTCCGACGAACTTTGCAAGCGGGCTCCCGAGGTCCAGGGCCCAGCGCCGCGCGCCGGTGGTTGATTCGAGGATCGTGATCGTGTTGCCGCTTTCGTGGGCCACCACGGCGTCGGACTGGGCATTGAGGAACTTGATCTGCCGGCCCGGGGCGACACGCGCGTAGGAATTCCACTGCGGCGCATAGCCGAGATTCGAGAACGCGTCGTACGTCGCGGCGTGCGGATCGCTGGCGCTCGCGCGGGCGGCGGGCCGCGAGGCCGTTGCGCCGGAGGTCTCGCTCTGCTGGGCCCGCGAGGAACAGGCCGGTCCGGCCAGCGCCATGCCGAGCCACGGCGCCAGCAGTGCGATCGAGGCGGGAGAAGGACGCCGACGGCGCACGCGCGGGTTGAAGAACATCGCTGGAAACTCCGTGTGAGGCGTTGGGCGCCGACGAAGGGAGGGCGAGTATCGGGGCCGCCGGGAACCCGGTCAAGGGCTGCGGAATGGCCCGCTGAACGGCGCGAGTTCGGGCGGGACCGGGCCCGTTCGCGGAGCGCTTCGCGCGCTCGGACCCGGCCCTATGCTCGGGGAATGTTCACCGGGATCGTTCAGGCGGTTGCACGAATCACGGAGAAATCGGTGTCGCCCTCGGGCGTGCGGCTCGTGATCGAAGTGCCGCGATGGGAAGAGCGGCCTCGCGCCGGCGATTCGGTCGCGGTGGCGGGTTGCTGCCTCACCGTGGCCGATGAGCCGAAGCGAGATCCCTCCGGCGCGCACTTCCTCCGCTTCGACGTGGTCAGCGAGACCCTGGAGAAGACGACGCTGGGCCGGCTCGAGCACGGCGCGCGAGTGAACATCGAAGCCTCGCTTCGCGCGGATTCGGCGCTCGGCGGGCACATGGTTCAGGGCCACATCGAAGGGATCGGCGTGGTCGAGTCCGTCAGCGCCGACGCCGCCGATTGGCGGCTCGTGATCCGTCCACCCGGCGCGCTGATGCCGTGCATCGTGCCCAAGGGATCGGTGGCGGTGGACGGCGTATCGCTCACGGTGGCGGCCGCCGCGCGGGATTCATTTTCCGTGGCGCTCATCCCGACGACGCTGGAAAGAACAACGCTCGGCGCTCTGCGGCCCGGGGGCGCGTGCAACATCGAGACGGACATCCTCGCGCGGACCGTGGTCCACTTCATGCGGAATTATTCGGGCAGCGCGGCGGAGTGAAAGGCCTGCCGCATCTCAATCCCCCTCGGCGGTGACCAGCCGGGTGCTGCGCGAGACGGTGCGCCGCGAGCCGCAGAGCCCTCGTTTTCTCGGGGGCTGGGCGGTCTGCGCCTGGCGCACGAAATCGAGGAACCGCATGGCGGCCGGGCCCCACTCGCGCCCGTCGAGCGTCGCGAGCGACTCCTCGATGGATGCCGCGCTGCGGTCGCGGTAGATCGCGCGGTAGATCTCCTTCAGATCGTCGCGGTCGCGCTTGGTGATGCCCGGGTTGCGGTGCAGGCCGACCTTGTTCAGGCCCGAGACGAAGTTGCCCGCGCCGACGATCACAAAGGGCGGGACGTGCATGCTGACCGATGCGTGAGCGCGGAACATCACGCCCTCGCCCACATCCACGAACTGGTGCACGCCGCAGTACCCGGAGAACACGCAGCCCGGTCCGATCCGCGAGTGCCCGGCGAGGCCGCTGTAGTTGGCCATGGTGACGTTGTCGCCGACCTGGGCGTTGTGCCCCACATGCGATGTCGCCATGAAGTAGCAACCCGAACCGATCCTGGTCGCGGGGCCGTTCCAGTTGCCGCGACTGAAAGTCACGCCTTCGCGGATCACATTGCGGTCGCCCACGATCAGTTCGCCGGGTCGAGCCGCGTCGTAGGAGCGGTCCTGCGGGTCGCCGCCGAGCACCGCGTAGGGGTGGACATCGTTGTCGGCGCCGAGAGTCGTATGAGTCACGATGATCGACCGCGCGCGCAGGCGCGTGCGCTCACCGATCACGCAATGCGGGCCGACGATCACTTCGGGCTCGATGACCACGGCGGGGCCGATTCGAGCGGACGGGTCGATGTGTGCCGAGGGATGGATCGCGGCCGTGGGATGAACCAGGTCAGAAGAACGGCTCAATTGCGTCGGCTCCGTTGCCGCGTGGGGGCCCGACGATGGGGAGCAGCTCACCCGACGGACCTTGTCGCGCAGTGCTGGAGGCGATTATAGCCCCGCGCCCCACGTGCCGAGCCGCCGGCGCGCCGCCGAGTCAGCGCGGGCGAGGCTGAGGCGCGGCCGGGGCCGATGTCGGCGAATGTTCGGCGGGAGGCCGGCTGCCCGATTGCGATTCGCCTGTGAACAGGCGATCGAGCGCGCGCGGCGCCGCGGGCACGATGGCCATCGCGGTCAGATCGTCCACCTGGTGCAGCGAGCCCGCTTGCTCGTCGAGGTCGTCGCTGAGGCGGCGGATGGACGACGCCAGCCCGTGCTCTCGCCATCCTTCGGCCATCGCCTGGAAGCGGAGCACGTAGTTGGTGTTTGGCTTGCGCCGGCCGTAGGCGTCCGCGCGCGAGCCGGGGAAGGCAGTCTCGAATCCGTCGGAATAGATCACGAGCATCTCGTCTTCGCCGAGCGTAACCGTCGCTTCCGGGAATGTGTCCTCGGGGAAGAGCCCGAGCAATCCACCCTCGGTCGTGATTCGTTCGATCGAGTTCGGGCGAATCCGGAGCGGGTAGGGGTGGCCCGCGCCCGAGAGCCGAACCTCGCGCGTGCGGCAGTCGATCACGCCGTACACCGCGGTCGCGAAGCGGCCCACATCGCCGTGCCGCCGGATGAGATCGAGGTTGAGCCGCTGGAGCACCTCCGCGGGCGGCGAGATGCGCGCGGCGCCGCCCTCGCCGCTGCGCGTCACGAGGCATCGGCACAGGACCATCGTCATGAGCGCCGCGGGCACGCCGTGGCCTACGGCATCCGCGACGAAGAACCCCAGGTGATGCTCGTCGAGGCGCTGCACGTCGTAGATGTCGCCGCTCACGTAGCCCGTCGGGCGGAAGAGCACCTGGATGTCCACGCGCTCATCGGAGGGCAGCGAGCGCGGCAGGAACTCGCGCTGGACGGAGGCCGCCAGTTGCAGTTCCTCGTGGATCTTGTCGATCTGCCCGCGCAGACCGCCGCCCAGTCGGCGCGCGATGCCGAGTTCGGCGCGCAACAGTTCGATGACAGGCTGGCGCTCCGCCAGGGCGCTGAGCGTCGCGGCGGTGACCGCAGGTTCGGTGTCGCCCGGCACCACGAGCACAGACCCGCTCTGCTCGGTGCGGGCCGCTGGGTGCCCCGAAGCGCCGGAAGTGACGAAGACCACCGTGGGAATCCCCTGGTCTTCGAGTCTAAGAAGCAGCTTGTAAACGTCCGCCGGCGGCACCGAGCCGTCATCCACGACCAGCGCGGCGCTGCCGCCGGGGCTCGGCCCATTCTCAGCGCACGAGTCCTGCGCTGAAAGCACCTCCAGCGATGGCGTGCCGCAAAAAGTCGGCCAGGCCTGGGCGATCGGGCGCCACCAGCGCACCTGAGCCTGCTCGGGATCGCCGGAGGCGATGAGCGAGATGGTCGGCGCCGGAACGATGGGGGCCGGTCTTGGCACGCGCGCCTCCGGGAGCGCACCTGCGGCTGCCGCCGGATCCGGAACGGGTGTCCGGGCGCGCGGGCAGGAGCCTCCCGAGGCCCTATCGGACTAGCGGGCCCGCCTCTTGAGGTCGTCCAGGGGCAGGGAGATCAGATCGCCCTCCATAACTCGAAGACGCCGGAACGTCCCCGGAGCCAACTCGATCACGAAGCGGCTGGCGAAGCGGCTGGGGTACATCTTCAGCCGCGCCCGGTAGTCGTCCTCGGACTCCTCCGGCCGGCGCGGCGGCTCGGCCTTCATTTCGTGGATGGTCACGATGCGGCCGGCATCATCGAGGAACGCGGCGTCGATGTCGGTAAGGCAGTCGTACATCCAGAACGAGAGGCGCGCCGGCTCGCGGAACACGAAGATCATGCCGCCATCGGGCGCGACCTTCTCGCGCCCCGATAGACCCTTCACGCGCGAGGGCTCGTCGAGCGCCGTTTCGAGCGAGAACGTCTCGCCGCCGATCTTCACGCGGACGGGACCGTTGCCGGTCTGCCCGGCCTCGCAGGAGAAAGCGCCCACGGCCGCCACGAGCGCGAGACATGCGAGCGCGATGATCATGAGCGAGCGAGGAGCCAGGACTCATCCTCCGGCCGAAAGATCACGGGTGCTTTCGGCATGGTAGCGAGATCGAATTGATGCAGGAACTCGTCGCGCGTCATCTCGCGGGGTGCGCATCCGGCTCCCGCACCCGCCCCGCTCCACCACGCCAGCAAGCCCAGGACCCTCTCCGCGCGGACGCCCAGATCGCGGTAGCGCGCCAGCCGCGAGTCGCCGTGGCGCTTGGCCAGCCGGCGCCTATCGGCGCCGACGACCAGCGGAAGGTGGAACCAGCGCGGCGTCGGCGATAACCCGAGCGCCCGGTAGAGCAGCGTCTGTCGTGCGGCGGACTCAAGCAGATCATCGCCGCGCACCACGTGCGTCACTCGCTGGCGATGATCGTCCACAACGACCGCCAACTGGTACGAGGGCTGGGCGCGCTTGGTCCAGACCACGAAGTCGCCGACGGTGTCGCAGGGCCTGAACTGCGCGTCGCCCGCGAAGGCGTCGTGAATCCGCACGGATTCATCGGGGACGGCGAATCGCCAGTTGGTGTGCGGGTCGTCGAACGGGAGCGGGGCGAGGGGCGGGCGCAACGCGGCGGGGAAGCGGACTTCGTGGCTCTCCGCGCCGGACTGCGGGGCGGAGGCGGCCGCCTCGATCTCGGCGCGCGACAGCGCGCACGGGTAGACGAGCCCGGCCGCGGCGAGCGCGTTCATGGCACGCACGTGCGCGGAGAGATCGGCGCTCTGAATGATCGGCCCCTGGTCCCAGTCCACGCCGAGCCAGCGCAGGTCTTCGAGCGTCTGCTCGATCGCGCCGGGCTTGTTGCGCGGCGTGTCGAGGTCTTCGATGCGGAGCACGATGGTCCAGCCATGGCGGCGCGCCAGGGCCCAGTTGATGAGAAACGTGCGGGCGTTGCCCAGATGCAGCGCGCCGGTGGGCGAGGGCGCCAGGCGCGTGACGCCGGCGGGCGACGGCCGTGGCTCGCTTGACGCGTGCATTCATGGGAAGATACTGCCGCCACGAGCGGGGCCCTCCGGCCCCTGCGCACGGGAGCCGCGCCGCATGGGCAAGATGAAGAAACTCTCGCCCGAGCAGGTGCAGACCAAGGTCAAGTCGCTGCCGGAGTGGACCGAGGCGGGCGGCGTACTCCAGCGCACGTATCAGTTCAGGGACTTCCTTCAGGCGATGAAGTTCGTGAACGATGTGGCGCATCTCGCGGAGAAGCGGCAGCACCATCCGGACATCCTCGTGCGCTGGAACAAGGTGACGCTCTCGCTCTCGACGCACGACGCGGGCGGCATCACGAACAAGGATTTCGACCTGGCGGCCGAGGCGGACGGGCTGGCGGCGGCGCTCTAACCTGAGAAGCGGCAAACCGTCGGTCGAGCATCAATTCGCCATGGCCATGCGCAGGACCGTCGCCGGTGATTCCGGCTGGCCGGTTCGCGCGCTGAGCAGGGCCGCCTCGCACATCGCCAACACCGCGCTCACGTCAAAGGGCTGCGGGCGCGGCGCGTGAGGATCGAGCGCGCGCGTGATCTGCTCGGCGAACGCCGCGGCCGCGCCGGCGTCCACGCCCACCGGCGTCTCCGCCTTCTTGCCCCGGATGCTGGTGTGATCCACCACGGCCCCGCTGGGATCGATGTGCTCGAAACCGGATTCATCGAGCCGGATGCAGCCGCTCTCGCCGATCACCGACACGCCCCGGAACCACTTGCCCGCGCGGTCGGAGAGGGTGAGCGATGCGGCCCTTGGCCCGGCGAACCTCAGGTGCGCCGTCAGATCGCCGCGAAGAGCGCCGAGCGATTCCGCCGGCGCCATGTGCACGCCGGAAGGCGCGACTCGGGTGACGACGGCGGCGTCGATCGAATCGGGCGAGCCCAGGAGCGAGTGAACGAGTTGCATGGCGTCGAAGAGCCGGGCCGCGAGGCTGCCCTGCCCGCGCCCGCAACGAAACGAGATGTTGAGCGAGCGGGCGGGCCCAAACGTCGCGAACACCTCTCGCGCCGCGGTGAACGCGCGGGATTCCGAGAGCAGCGGCATGAACCGGACGAACGACTCGGCATCATCGGGCTGGGCGGCATCGCCGGTCGGTTGACGCAGCGGCTCCCACGTGAGCGCGGAGAGACGGCGCGAGCGGCAGATCCGGGCGAACTCCTCCGCCTCGAGCCCGGCGGGGCTTTCTTCAGACGAGCCTTCCAGCCCACGCGCCAGCAGGATGAGCGAGGCGCTCGTGGTCGAGAGCGCCTGGCGGACGTCGGAGTACGGCTGCGCCACATCGAAGCCCAGCTCCGATGCGGGCGCCAGATTCGGATTGGCGGGAGACCCGACCTGAACGATGCGCAGGCCCGAGCGGGCGGCGACCGCGCGAACCAGTTCGGCCTGTTCCGGGCCGAGCCAGACGAGCGTCGGGATGGGCGATTCCCTGCCCGCCATCGGCGAGATCATAAGCCGCGCGCGCCGGGGCCCTGCGCGCGTAGTATTCCGTGAAGCGTTGACAGGCGGCCGCGCCGGCCCCCGCGCGTCGCGGGATGCCGGGGCGCCGGTGAGGAAAGTCCGAGCACGGCAGGACACGGTGGTGGGTAACGCCCACCCGCCCGTGGTCGCGGGCGCGGGACAGTGCCACAGAAAACACACCGCCGATGGTCCCGAGTTCATCGGGTCACAGGCAAGGGTGAAAAGGTGCGGTAAGAGCGCACCGCCCGGACGGCGACGCCCGGGGCACGGCAAACCCCACCGCGTGCAAGGCCACGCAGTTCCCTCTTCGGCTCACGCCGGAGACCGCCCGGTCCGGGCGGAATCGGGAACGGGTAGGCCGCTGACGATCGCGCCGGCAACGACGCGGCCAGAGAAATGGTCGCCATCCCGACTCCGTCGGGAGACAGAACTCGGCTTACCGTCAACGCCGACCAAACCGCGGGCCTCGGGGACGACCCGGGGCTCGCGGCCTTTTTTGTGTTCGAGCGCCTCACAGAATCGAGCCTGGCTTCGGCCGGCTCCGGCTGCGCCGGGCCTCGTCGACCTCCATCGAAGGCCTGTTCAGGCCGCCTGCTTCGGTCTCCTTGCCCGGCTTGTCCTCGCTCGGCCTCCGCCGACGGCTCATGCTGTTCGGCGCTCTCTGGGTTGCTCAGTGTGGGGGTGGCGCGTAGCCCGTCGCCACGATGTACATCTCGCGCGAGACATCGCGGCTGGCCTTGGGCTTGAACCCTTTGCACGCGCCGAAGAGCCCGGTCACTTCCTTGAGCAACCGCGGGTACTCGCTTCCTTCGAGCACCTTCATCGCGAGGTTCCCGCCCGGCTTGAGCAGGTGCGGCAGCAACTCGATCACCCGATCGCAGAGGCGCGCTGAAAGCAGGTCATCGCCGTGACCGCTCGTGCTCGGCGCCATGTCCGAAAGAACGACGTCGAAGCGCTTGCCTTCAGGACCGGCGAGGTCTTCCGGGCGCACCTTCATGATGTCCCCGACGATGGCCCGGACACGCGGCCCAAGGTCGACGCGCAGAGTTTGCAGGTCTAGACCGACGACCTCGCCGCTGGGCCCAATGACCCCTTGCGCGGCCTGGATCCACGCCCCGGGCGCGCACCCCAGGTCGAGCACCCGGTCGCCGGGTCTGAGGATCCGCTTGCTCGCTTGAATCTGCGTGAGTTTGTAGGCCGAGCGCGCCAGGTACCCCTCGGCCTTGGCACGCTTGAAGTACTCGTCATGAAGGACGCGCCGCGGCATTCGAACTGCACGAGTGAAGCGGGGCGAAAGCGGCAATCCGCAGCGACCTGGTCGCAAGTATCTCGCCCGCCAAGCATCCCGATTCCCTGATGGTCAATCGGTCCCCCGGGGCGAGGAAACGTCGCTCGGAGACTGCTCGGGTTCGAAATGCTACCTTGCGGACCCCCAAAGAGTGCTCGCGAGCCTAACGTCTGCCCGTGGGTGCGTGCGAGACCGGGCGGTCGGCAAATGCCCTGTAACGAGGCGGCGTGCGGGCGGTAGAAACTTCCCTGCGCCGGCGTGACGGCTGGGGGTGAGATCGGTGGGCCCGGACCTGCCGGGCGGACGCGGAGGTGCCTGTGCGCCGGTTCTGGAAGATCATCCGATGGGTCGCCGGTGTCGGGCTGATGATCGCGATCATCTGCGGCGGCGGCGCGGCCTTCCTCATCCCGATGGTGCAGAAGCAGCTCGAAGAGCAGCGCAACCGCGCCCGCGGCGCGCTGGTGGTGGTCGAGCCCGCCAAGACCGGCTCCCTGATCCGGACGGTCAGCGCGCCGGGCACCGTCGCCGCGAAGATCACGACCAACATCTCGTCGCGCGTCTCGGCCAAGATCAACTCGATCCACGCCGAGGAAGGCCAGATGGTCAACGAGGGCGACATCCTGATCGAGCTGGATTCGCTCGACCTGGTCGCGTCGGTGGATGCCGCCAGGGCGCGTTACGCCGCCGACGAGGCGAACCTGAAGTCCGCCGAGGCCGGGTTCGCCGCCGAGGAAGCGCGGATCATCGGCTCGCGTGCCGCGTACCAGAACGCCATGGCGGAGTTCGAGAGGCAGCAGGCGCTGCACAAGAGCGGCGACGTGAGCCAGCAGTCGCTCGACAACGCCCGCACGGAGGTCGATCGGACGAAATCGGTCTTCGACGCGGCGGTGATGAATCTCGAAGCGGTGAAGGCGAGCGTCGAGGCGGCCCGGGCCCGCGCGGATGCTTCGCGGGCCGACGTGGACCGGGCGCAACGGAACGTCGAATACTGCACGATCCGCGCCCCGTTCTCAGGGCTGATCACCCGGCGCATCGCCCAGGTCGGCGAGACGGCCCTGGGCACGATTCAGAACGTGGGCTCGCAACTCATGGTGCTGGAGGATGTCTCGGAGATGCTCGTGAAGGCGAGGCTCGCCGAGACCGATGCGCCGCGCGTGTCCAACGGTCAGAAGACCAGGATCTTCATCAACGGATACCCCAACGACGCGTTCACCGGAACGGTCCGGCGCGTCGGGATGACCAGCCTGCGATGGCAGCAGGACAACACGTACTACTTCGAAGCCGAGGTGGTGATGGACACGCTGGGCAAGCGGCTGGGCACGGGCACCACGGCCAACGTCGATATCGAGATCGAGACGATCAGCGACGTGCTCATGGTTCCCAGCCAGGCCGTGCTCGACAAGCGTGTGGACTCGCTCCCCCAGAAACTGCGCGAGGAGCACCCGCTCGTCGATCGCAACAAAACGTTCGCGCGCATCGTCATGGTTCACCACGAGGGCAAGGTGAAGTACACGCCCGTGAAGACGATCGCGGGCAACATCACATCCACCGCGATCGCCGAGGGCATCAGCGCCGGCGACCCGATTATCGTCGGACCCTACTCGGCCCTCCAGACGCTCGCCGAGAGCGCGATGGTCCGCACGGAGGAGGATGAGAAGAAGGCCAAGGAGAAGAAGGAAGAGGCCAAGGACGACACGGCGGTCGCGGAGAAGGAAGGCGACGCCAAGGACAAGGAAGCAGAGAAGCCCGCCGCGAGCACGGAGACCGGCGACAAGTCCAAGACCACGGCGTCCAAGCCCGCCTCGGCCAGTTGAATTCAGGGTGTTCACGATGTCGATCCGCGTGCGCGAGCTTCGCAAGACTTACCGGATGGGCGCCGAGCGCGTGCACGCGCTGGCCGGGCTTGACCTGACGATCGAGAAGGGCGAGTTCGTCGCCATCATGGGCTCATCGGGCTCGGGCAAGTCCACGCTCATGAACATCCTCGGCTGCCTCGACAAGCCCACCAGCGGCACCTACTACCTGAACGATCGCCCGACGCACGAGATGGGCGCCATTGAGCTGGCGCGCGTGCGCAACGAGGAGATCGGCTTCGTGTTCCAGTCGTTCGAACTGCTCCCCCGCGCCTCGGCGGTCAAGCAGGTCCAATTGCCGCTGCTCTACTCGCGAAAGCGATGGCTGGGCACTCGCCGGCAGGCGCGCCAGACTCTCGAGCGCGTCGGGTTGGGCGATCGGATGTCCCACAAGCCCAATCAACTTTCCGGCGGTCAGCGCCAGCGCGTCGCGATCGCCCGCGCTCTCGTCAACAAGCCCTCGATCGTGCTGGCCGATGAGCCCACCGGCAACCTCGACTCCGTCACATCCGCCAGCATCCTCGAGCTGTTCAGCGAACTTCACGAAGAGGGCCAGACCATCCTGATGGTCACCCACGAGGAAGACGTCGCCGGCACCGCCGAGCGAATCGTCCGCCTGAAGGACGGGCGGATGTTCAGCGACTTCCCGACGACCATGGACCCGATCCACCGCGCCTACCTCGGGCACGAGGCGCTCTCCGCCGCGGCCCGCGCCGGCGTCGGCGCCACCTCGGGCACGGGCGGGCCCCAGCCGATGGAGGTCGAATGACGTTCCTCATCCGGCTCATCACGCAGACGGTGTTCTCCGCCATCGGACAGATGATGGCCAACAAGGCTCGCGCCGCGCTGACCACGCTGGGCATCATCATCGGCGTCTGGGCCATCACGGCGGTGATCGCGGCGGTCACGTCGCTCAACACGTTCGTGCTCAAGGGATTTGAGGAGTTCGGCGCCAACCGCATCGAGCTGTGGGGGACCATCCCGCCCTCGCAGCGCCGGTCGCGCGACGACTGGCAGCGCGTGCGCCTGAAGGTCGAGGACGCCGAGGCGATCCGCAAGCACGCCAAGTCGATCGAGATGGTCGCGCTGACCTCGAACCTGCGGGCCCGGATCCGCGCGGGCGAGATCGAGAAGGCGGGCGTGCGCGTCACGTGCATGGAGCCGCAGTTCCTCGAGATCGACCGGCGCGTCATCAAGTCCGGGCGTCCGCTCGCCGAGAGCGACTCCACCGACGAGCTGCCGGTCTGCCTCATCAACGACAAGGCGATCGACGAGCTGCGCCTCAACGACGGCGGCGTGGGCGAGTTCCTCACGATCAACGACCGCCGGTTCCTCATCGTCGGCGTCATCGAGACCAAGGCCATGGGCCCCATGTTCGGGGGCGACGATGCGCAGAGCGAGATCATGGTCCCGTTCGCGCAGGTTCCCAAGCTTCAGGGCCGCTTCTACTGGATCCAGGCCGCGCTGCGCATGAAGTCCGGCCTCGATGAGAACGACGTGAAGGCGGAGATCCGCTTCATCTTGCGCAAGCACCGCATGCTCAGGCCCGAGGAAGAGGACACCTTCGAGATGTTCGTCTTCGAGAGCATCCTGCGCCAGATGCGAGGCATGGCGACCGGCATGACCATGGCCGCCGCGGTGCTCGTGGGCATCTCGCTGCTCGTCGGCGGCGTGGGCATCATGAACATCATGCTGGTATCGGTCAGCGAGCGCACGCGCGAGATCGGCCTGCGCAAGGCCGTGGGCGCCAACCCGCTGGTCGTGCTGCTCCAGTTCCTGATCGAGGCCGTGATCCTCTGCCTCATGGGCGGGCTGCTCGGGCTGATCCTCGGGCAGTTGTCGGTGCTCGGCATGCAGGCGGGCGGGCGGGGCAACGAGGCGCTCAAAGCCCTGGCCACCGCGGAGATTCCGCCCTCGGCCATCGTGCTCTCGTTTGGCTTCAGCGCCGCGGTCGGTGTTATCTTTGGCATGTGGCCCGCCATCAAAGCCGCCCGGCTCGACCCCATCGAGGCTCTTCGACATGAATGAGACAGGCCCGCGCCCGCGCCGGCACCGAGCGGCGCTGACACTGGCGATCGTCGCGGGTCTGGCCCAGGGCTGCGCCAATCCCCTCGGACCGTCCTCCAGGGATTACGCCCCCGGCGCGCCGCGCGAGAAACTGCGCGTTGTCGGGACTTTGCGCCTCGAGCCTCAGCCCGAAGCCGCTGCTTCCGATCAGCAGTCCACGCGACCGGCGCTCGCGCCCCCGCCGGATATCGCCGAGGGCGCCGAGCGCGTCGAAGTCTCGATCGAGCAGTGCCGGGCGTGGACCCTTTCGAACAACCTGGATCTTCAGGTCGCGCTCATCGAGCCGACGATCGCGCGCGAGGCATTGTTCGGGGAAGAGGCCAAGTTCGAGTCGCTGTTCTTCACGGACGTGCGATACAACGACATCGATTCGCCGATCTCCAGCATCGTCCAGAGCAACCAGGCTCAGATCCTCGACATCGTGCCCGGCGTGCAGATCCCCCTGGCGACCGGCGGCACCGTGACCGTCTCTCTTCCCCTGAACCGCACGGAAGCGAACGCGGCGGTCACCACGCTCAACCCGGCGTACGAATCGGACCTGTCCTTTTCGATCAGCCAGCCTCTGCTGCGCGGCGGCGGGCGGCGCACGAACACCCATTCGATCCGCATCCAGGCGCTCGAGACCCAGATCGCCGAATCGCGCGGCAAACTGGAAGTGATCCGCCAACTCGCCGCCGTGGACCGCGCCTACTGGCGGCTCTACGCCGCGGCCCGGCAACTCGAAGTTGCGCAGGATCAGTACGACCTCGCCAAGGCGCAACTCGATCG
>Ga0187894_10000655_pt1 | contig 46441 bp, 46 predicted proteins | sample GBC1701081metaG_FD_136650 | JGI IMG/M metagenome (GOLD analysis project Ga0187894, IMG submission 136650) | White microbial mat communities from a lava cave in the Kipuka Kanohina Cave System on the Island of Hawaii, USA - GBC170108-1 metaG ... | reverse complement strand
GCTCGCTAACTAAACGTCTTCCAGAGACTTGAGCATCTCGGGCACGAAGTCTTTCCGGATCTCTATGAGACTCGAGTGCTTGGTTTGACGGAGGCCATCGACAAGCTCTCCGTCCGGGCGCTGCAAGTCGCCTTCGACCATATCGTCGTCGAAGTCGTAAACCGTCTTCGCCTTGTACGTGACGTTATCGCCCGAATCGGCGGCTGCCTTCACGCCCCCCCCCTCACCCTTGGCCTTCTCGTCCTGTGCGAAGGCATTTCCGGACAATCCCACGAGTCCCAAGAGAGCAAACAACGCGAGCAATTTCATGATTTCTCTCCTTCCTTCATGTAAGACCCGCGCGGCGGTGCCCATACAGACAACGCCCGGACCCTACGGTTCCCCAAAATCGCCAACTTTCTTGCGTCGAACCATAGGACCTTGAAATTACTTTATTTCTTACCCTTCTTCTTCTTGCCACCACCCGCGTCCGGCTTGGCTGCTTCGGGGGGCGCGGCTCCGGCCGCCGGGGTCGCCGCCGGGGCGGCCGCCTTCTCGGCTGCAGCCTTGTCAGCGGCTTCCTTCTCTGCCGCCGCTTTCTCGGCGGCCGCCTTGTCGGCGGCCTCCATCTCCTTCATCTTCGCTTCCATTTCCTTCTGCTGCGCCTCGGCCTTGCGCTGCATCTCCTCCATCTCGATCTGCATCTTGGCCATCTCTTCGAGGGCCACGAACAGCTCGTCGATGTCCTTGATACGCTTCTCCGCCTCTTTCTTCTGCTGATTCGGCGTGCCGTCGATCGCCTTCCCCAAGAAGTCGCGGTAATACTGCTGCGCCTTCTGCAGCGTCGGCTTATCACCCCCCTTGTAGTCCTGGTAGAGCAGGCCGAGGTTGAAATAACTGGAGGGATTCGACGAGTCCAGCTTCTGCGCTGCGTGGTACTGAGCCTCGGCCTCGTCGATCTTCCGGTTTCCTCGCAGCGCCACCCCCAGCCCTATGACCGCCTCGTAGTTTCGAGGCTGCTGCTGAAGGACGGCACGGAAGCTTTCCTCCGCCGTCTTGTAGTCGCGATAGTTGAGCGAAAGGGCGCCGAGGTTTAGATGGGCCTCGGTGAACTTGGGGTTCATCTCGATGGCGCGTCGGAAGTGGCCCAGGGACGCCGTCACGCTCTTCTTCTTGAGCTCGATGAGACCCAACGTGTTGTACGTAACCGCGATGTGCCGCGACATCTCCGGGGTATAGCCGGAGGGGGCCGCTGCACCGCTGTCGGACGACGCCTCTCCACTTCCGCCCTCCACTTCCTTGGCGACTTTCTGGCCGTCGGAATCCGCGGACGCCTCCTTGGCCTTCTTACCTTTGCCTTTCTTACCCTTCTCGCTCTTCTCGTCAGGCTCTCTTTCTTCTTCGTACTTTCCGGTCGCGATCTCCTCCGCGCGCTTGATGGCTTGATTGGCCACCAGCTTGCCCATCTCGAACATCTCCAGCTCGTAATAGATGAAGGCCAGCGTCGAGTAGGCCTGGAGGTTGTCGCCGTCCACGGCAAGCACCGCCCGGAGATGCTGCACAGCTTGTCCGACGAGCTGCCTCTTGTCCTCCGGACTGGGGGTCTTGCGAGCTTTGTCTCGAAGGATCTGTGCGAGGTTGTTGCGCGCGGAGACCGCCTTCGGATCGGCTTCGATGGCGCGGACGAACATCGACTCCGCCCGCATCATGTCGCCCTTCCGGGACGCGATGAATCCTAGGTTGGACAGAGCTCCCGAGTACCGGCGGGGCCCATCGGTCTGCATCTCCCACGCCCTGATGGCTTCCGCCTCCATGCCGCACTCGAACAGAACCTGGCCCTGGTTGAATCGCGCTTCCAAGAGCGTCGGGTTATCGTTCGCCGCTTGCTCGAACGACTCCGCTATGTCTTTGCAAGCTGCCTTCGTTAGAGGCCCGGCCTTCCTCATATTCCGGTAAGACGCCAGCGCCTTGTCGAAGTCGACCTTCTGTTCCTGGGTGATTTTGCGCTCGGGCGCCTTCGGCTTAGCCACTTCCAGAGCGTCTGTTCGAGCGCCCCCGGCCTTCTCGCCGCCGCCGCTGGCGCCACTTTCGAACTCGTCTCCGCCGCCGCTCTCTCCCGCCGTCTTGGTATCCGGCTTCTGGGCTCCACCGCAGCCGCCGAACGCCAAAAGAGCGCCCAAAGCAGCGGCGGCCATCCGGCCAGTGAGGTCTCGACTTCGATTGATTGTCATGATGGTTCCTATTGCTGGCCGTCGGCCGGCGCCGCGGTGGCCTCTTCAGCACCCGGCAGCTCGGACACCAAGTCCGCCGGTGTCATTGTGGTTGCAACGTACCCAGCCTCGGGGCGCGCTTCGGAGGCGAGTGGGTAATCCGAGGGCTGCATCTGGTTGAGCTCCACCTCGCAGAGGCGCGACCATTCGTTGAACCACGACTCATTGGTGGCGGCCTTCAAACACACCTCGAAGCCGGTCACCGCCTTCGACTCGATGGGCTCCGCCTTATCAACCAGGGCATCGCAGAAGATCTCGCGCGGCCGGTTGCCCCACTCGTCCTGCTCCTTGAGGTCCTTCGGAATCTCCGCGGTGTACAGCTGGTCGGTGAAGTTCTGCCATACCTGCCCGATGCGAGCGGCCGAAGCGATCGTCCAGTGAGCCACTTTGAAGTCAAGGACGTTCTCATACATCCCCTTGAGCTTGGCGGTGGGATCACCGACCAGCTTCACCGTGACCTTCTGCTTGTCGTTGAGATACGAGGTGAACTTCTTCTGCGACTCCTCGAACTTCTTCTTGGTCGCGTCTTGCTTCTTTTTGCTGTCGTACGAGCTCGGCTGCTGGAAGTCGAGCCCCTCCGGGAACTTCACGCGCAAGAACGCTTCGTACTCCAGCTCGGCCTGATAGAAGGCGGCGCCGGCGACCGCGTAGGCGGCGGCTCCGAGCCGGGCTTGCTGCTCGCCCGCGTCTTTGCCCGGGACCTTCTTCGCCGCCTCGCCCTTGTTCCACAGCTTGATGACCGTGGCAAAATGATCCTGGGCTCTCTTCGTCGCCGCCTTTTCGCGATCGAAAATGACGACCTTCGATTTGGTGGGCGGGCCGCACTGAGTTCGCTTGGGCTCCTTCAAAAGCTTCTTTCCCGCCTTCTTCCGCTTCACGTTCTCGTCATGGAACGCTTTCTCCTTACCCGACGCCGCGACGCGCTTGATCTCGATGCAGGCTCCGTTGACACCGCCCTGCTTGCACGACTCCTTCCACGCGATCTCGCCCATGCGGAAGTGCGCCAGGATCTGCTTGTCTATGCCCCCGTGAGGTCCCCACTTCTTCAGATAGGCGTCCAGGTGCTTGGTCAGATCGTCCATTTTCTTCTGCTTCTCGAAGACATCGCCCATCTGGAAGAAGACGCCGGCCGCATCCTGGGGCTTCTTCGTGCCGTAGAACCTGATGAACGTGTTCATATCAGCAATGGCGCGGTCTGATTCACCCAGCCCGATGCGGAACGCGGTAGCGTTGCCCAGCGCCACCACCGCTTTCTTTTCTCCGGGAAACTTGTTGGCGAACTCCTCATAGTGATCCGCCGCCTTCGTATAGAAGGCGAGCTGGTGATAACCCGACGCCACCTGAAACAGCGCCCTCTGGGCCAGCGGGTTCTTGGGGTGCGCCTTGATGAGGGCGACGCGCATGCGCAACGCCTGCCCGATGAGGTGAGCATTCTGATAGCAAACACCGGCGTCCCACAGGCGCTCGGGGTGCTGCGCGTGCTCGGGCAGCGTATCGGCGGATGCCTCCATGGAACGGCCGCACTCTTTATAGTTCTTCACCTTCTCGTAGTTTTTCGCCTCCATGGCGTAGGTATCGCTCTTGAGGGAGGTCATTTCCTTGCCGAAGCTCGCGTCCTTCATCAGCTCGGGGATCTCGAGGAAACGATCTACCCACCGGACCACCTCCTTCGTCTTGCCTACCGCGTTGAGAGAGTCGAGGAGGAGGTTGGCGGAATAGAGCGCCAGCTCGTGCTTGACGTGCTTCTCGACGATGTCGGCGAAGTACTTGGCCGCCTCTTCATAGTGGTTGTACTCGTAGAAGATGCGGGCCTTGCGGTATTTGATGTTCACGAGCTCGGGCGCGTCCGGGACGTACTTGATGTAGGTGTCGAAGGCCGCGAGCATCTTCTGCTGATATTCGGGCAGCGGAATGGGCTCGTGCTTCTTCTCCTTCTTGTACTTCTCCTGCATTTGCTTCATGTCGTCGCCCATCCCATCATCGTCTACATTGAGCGCGTTCTTCCACGAGATGACCGCGGCGTAGGCGGCCTCCTTCGTGTGCTTCCCCGAGGGACTCATCTCGACAACCTTGGTGTACTGCTCGGCGGCCTCGCGCCAGTTCTCCAGCTTGAAGAGCAGCTCGCCATAGAAGAACGCCATGTCGTAGCTTCCCTTTTCCTTCTGGAAATGGTCGAGGTATTCCTTGTAAAGAAACTTGGTCAGTTGGTACGTATCGGGGTTTTGCGTCTTCTGGGCTTCCTTGTGCCAGATCAGCGCCAGCTCCTTGGCGGTGTCGTGGTAGCTGTTCTGGCATTCCTCCATCACTTCCTTCTTCAAGGACTTCATCTCGCGCATCCGGTCGAAGACGGTGCCTAGGCGCTGAATCTCCTGCACCTGGTCACGTTTGTTGCCCTCCGACAAGGTGTTGCGGACGATCTTGTTCTGCCATTCGCATATCCGGGGCGACTCCATATTCATGGAGATGATCTTGCGGTAAACGCGGCTCGAATCACCGAACTTGCCCTGCTCCCAGTAGAGCTCGGCCAAAGACTCGATCATCTTCGGCGCGAAGTCCCCGCCGGTCCTCTGGAAGAACTCCCACGCCTTGTCCGGTCCGCCCACGTGCGCGTAGGCCTTTACGATGTCTTTCTTGGCTTCCTTTTCGAGCGCCGCCCGCTGGGCCTTGTTACCGCTCCCCTTGCCGGCCCGCGCGTCCTCGACGACCTTGACGAAGATCTCGAGCGCCTTCTTGTGGTCGCCGAGATTCACGTAGCACCACCCCTTCTTGTAGAAGGCGTAGGACCACACGCTCGACTTGGGGAACTGCTCGACCTTCTCGTAAAACTTGAGAGCCGCGTCTATTTCGCCCTTCCCGAAAAAATACTCCGCGAACGACAGGTACGCGTCGGGGATGTATTTGGAGTTCGGGTGGTCTTTGATGAGGCGGTGGAAGAAATCGCGCGCCTGCTCTTCGCGTTTAACGCTCGTTAGCAGATATGCCAGCTTGAATAGGACCTCGTCCATCCGGTCGTACTTCTTGTAGGCCGTCGCGCCGATGTAGGCCTCCACGGCCTTGAGGAGCCACTTCTTCTCGGCGGCCTCGTGGGCGGCCTGCTGGCTCTTGAGCCGGCTCTTGTCACTCGCGGGGGCCTCGAAGATCTTCTGATCCAGCGCACGCGCCTCGAAGCTGTAGAACCGCTGCTTCTCGGCATAGAGCTCCGCGATGCGGAAATAGAGATCCGGCTTCTCTCGATCGTCGTCCTGGGTGACCTTGATGAGGCTTTGCATCTTCTGGATCTGTTGATCCACGATCTTTTGGATCTGCTTGGCCTTCTGCTCGACGAATTGGTCGAGGGTCAGCACCGGGCCGGTCTCTTTCTTCTGGACAGGAGGTGCTTCTGGCTTGGTCAGCTTGGATTGGGTCGCCTGGACCTCGGATTCCTGCTTCGTGAACTTCTTGGTCTCCTTGGCCGGGGGAGCGGCGTCAGCCGCCCACGGGAAGGCCAACACGAGCGCCGAGAGACCCAACAGATTCCGAACGGGATGGGAAATGTTCATGGTTGCTCCATGCCCCGGTACGTTGATGAACGGAAAGTCAGTTTGCGCGCGATCGTTCTATTCCGTGGGCCCGGTGGGGGCCCCCTCGGGCGCGCTCTGAGCGCACTTGTTCACGACGCGAAATCGATAATAGCCTAGCTCGTCGCGCCAGTACTCGCCGGAAAAGGGCCAGAAGTTGTGCTCATCGTCCACGCGTATCTCGTCCGGGCGCTTGTCCGTCGGGCCCGCCACGATCTGGCGCTCTTCCTGGATCTCCTTTTCCAGGGTCCCCTTTTCGCCTTCGAGGATAGAGTAATCGATCTTGATGACGCGCTTGTTGAGTTGATTGAGCTCCCCGGCGAGGCGGATGAGGCGCTGCCGCGCCAGATCACCGGCCTCGTTTACAGCCAGGCCCTTCTGAAGCGACAAATCCTGCAAGATATTGTTCGCAATCGTGGTGAGCTTCCACGACGGTTCCGCCTTCTCGTGCTGCGCGATTTCGCGCGTCAGCTCGTCGACATACTCGAAGCGCTTGAGCAAGCTGCGGTCCGAGAGAACCGCGCGCGAGGAGCGTTCGGTGTTTTCGCTGAGGCCCGAAGTCCCTTCCCGAATCTTCTGCGCCAGCTCGAACAGCGCCGTGTTGTCGGGGTTCGCGCTCACCATCTTGCGCAGCTCGGCCTCGAGAGGCTCATACGCCGCCTTGTATTCTTCGATGGCCTCGGTGGCTCGGTCGTACAGGCAGTTGTAGAAGTAGATGGTGGCTTTGACGGTGAGAGCCTCGCCCACCGACTCGGGTTTAATGAAGTTCTCGAAGTACGGGGCCTGCAGAGTGTGGATATTGCCGAGGGCCTTGGAGTATCCGCGCTGCTTCAGCATGAAGTTTGCCCACGAAGACTCGAAGAGGCTGTTCGGCCAATCGACGGACTCGTGGGAAACCCGGTCGAAGTACTTCGTGGCCAATTCGAACTGGCCGGTTGAGTAGAAGGTGCGAGCCAGCGAAAGGTTGGCGAGATCCTCGAACGGCTTGACCTTGGGATCCGGGCTCTCGGCCGCAACGCGCAACACTTCCTTGAAGGACTCCACCGCCGGCTTGGCCTCGTATTCGCGAACATGGGTTGCGCCCTCGAACAGCTTGGCCTGAACGTAGAACTCGCTGGTTTGGGGGACGGTCGTAAAGAGAGACACCGCTTCCTTGAACTGGCCCTTGGTGTAATAGAACTTGCCGAGAAGGAAGTAGAGCTCGTCGCGGGCCTTCTCTAGCGCGGGTTGATCGAGCTCGCTCCGCTGGTATTTACCGATCTTTTCGAGGATGCCGGTTGAATCCGGGAGCAACCGAGACAGCTGAGCGAGCCATCGGAGAGTGGCGTTGTAATACGCGTGCGATGGCCCCTTCTGTACGATGCGGTCGAAATAGGAAAGCGCGGCTGAATAGAACTTCATGTTGTAGAGGGTCTTGCCCATCCAGAACTCGGCCTTTTGTTTGTTGGCCTCATTGTCGCCCGCCTCCCCCTCGGCCACTTTGTTGAGCTCGATGGACGCCGAGTAGTAGTCCTCTCCGTCGTAAAGCTTGATGGCGCGGTCGAGCACCTTGGACTGTCCGTCGCCGCCTCCGGCCGCCTTGCCTGCGGCCTTGCCCCCGCCTGAGCCGCCCTTCGCCTCGGGCTGGAATTCGGTCGCCGAGCTTCCGCCCTCCGCACCCGCTGGTTTCTTCTTCTTTTTTTTCTGCGCCAAGACCTCCGGGGAAGCGAGCGCCAGAGATACGGAGAGGAGAAGACCGATTCCGCGAGTCCGGCTCATGTCGCAACCTCGTTGTTGGTTAGGCCCCTCGAGCAAAGGGGCACAGAGAAAACCCACATCAGCGCACAAACAACTTCATCGGCGTGGGGAAACATACCCAGAAACCGGGCCATCGTAGGCAAGCCGATCTGGCGTGTCAAGCGGAAGAATGGGTGTGGACATCTTGGCTCTCCCTGCGGAGAACAGTCCGGATTGACAGGGATTTTCATCGCTTGACACCCCCATGTGCCTGAGTAAGATGGCCGCGCTTTCCGTTCTAACGGCCGCAATCCGCGCGGCTCGCCCACCGGATTCTGGAAGGAGCTCTCATGGCGCTGCGTTCTTTCGTAACCTCTCTATTGCGTCGTGATGGAAGCGCCCTGGCGCTGGTGGCGTTCCTTGCGGTGGCAGCGGGGGGATGCGAAGAAAAGAACCTCGGGCGCCCCTGCGATCTTCTGGCCGACGGCGGCGCATTCAAAACGACGTTCAACACGCAGGCGTTGGAGTGCCCGACTCGCATTTGCGTGCAGCCGGGGAATCATCCCGGGAAAATGGCCGACACGGTGGCGTTGTGCTCGGCCGAATGTTCGAGCAACTCGGACTGCGAAGACGGTGAGTCCCGCTCGACCCGAGGCACCGACAAACGCTGCGAGAACGGCTTCACATGCGCGGTGGCGTCGGAAGTGGGCGAGATGTGCTGCAAGAAGGTTTGTCTCTGCAAGGATTTCTTGGTCGTTCCGGACGGCGGCGTCCTACCGGTTCCGGTGAGCTGCTCGAACCCGGCGAACACGACCTGCAAGAACGTCCGGTAGGCTCACGTCGCGGCGTCTTCGTCGCGGCGGGCGGGGCGGACGATGGCCGGAGACAGGCGGGCACGCACGGGACGGCGCGCGGAGGCGCTGGCATCGGACTACTTGGAAGCGCGCGGTCTGCGGATCGTGGCGAAAAACTGGCGGCGCCCTGAAGGCGAGTTGGATCTTGTTGCTGATGACGCGGGCGTCTGTGTCTTCGTCGAGATTCGGTCGCGCACTGGCGAAGATCATGGTCATCCGCTGGAAGCGGTGAGCCGGCGAAAACGTTCCCAGGTCATTCGCGCGGCCCGTCTTTACCTGGATGCGGAGCCGACGACCGCCACCGCCTTTCGGTTCGACGTCGTCGGGGTGACATTTCGAGACGGAGCGGATCCGGAGATCCACCACGTTCCCTCAGCCTTCGACGTCAGCTCCGGATGACGGCGGCGCCGGCAGAGCCGCTGGACGGCGCGGCGGGCTTGGCAGCAGCCGTGGGAGAAGCGACCGGCGCGGCGGCACGAGAAGCTTCGCTTTCACCGCTGGCCTCGGTGGCGGCGCGCTCCCCCTTGATGCGGGCGGCCCGGCCTTGGAGATCACGCAAATAATTGAGCCGGGCGCGACGGACGTGACCCTTTTGCAGCACCTCAATTCGCTCTATGCGCGAGGTGTGGAGGGGGAAGATGCGCTCGACCCCGACGCCGTACGAAACTTTGCGGACCGTGAACGACGCTCGGGAGCCTCCCCGGTGCTGGCCAATCACGACCCCCTCGAAGACCTGCACCCGCTCCTTGTCCCCCTCCTTGATGAGCGTGTGGACGCGTACGCTGTCACCAGAACGAAAGTCCGGCAAATCGGTTCGCAGGTAAGTGGTCTCGATCGCTCGGAGAATGGGATGCTGGCTCATGATCGGTGGGCTCCGGGAAGCGCGACAGGCTAGTCGCGGCTCGAGTCCGAGTCAAGCCCGTCGAGAAGATGGACTTCGTCGTCGGTCAGCGGGTGATCGCGAAGCAAGTCGGGACGGGCGTCGCGCGTCCTGCGCAAGGCTTCCCGGCGGCGCCAGCGCGCGACGGCCTGATGGTCACCCGACAGAAGGATCGAAGGAACCGGCAGGCCGCGGAACTCCGGGGGGCGGGTCCATTGCGGGTGCTCGAGCCTTCCGGCTGAGAAGGATTCGTCCTCCGCGGAAAGCCCACAACCGAGAACCCCGGGAACCAGGCGTGTCACGGCCTCCATCATCACGACGGCCGCCGCTTCTCCGCCTGACAGAACGTAGTCGCCGATGCTGATTTGGTCGTCGCACAGCAAGGCCACGCGCTGGTCCACGCCTTCATAGCGACCGCACACCAGCAGGATGCGTGAGCGCCGGGCGAGCTCGGCGGCGAGGGACTGCCGGAAGAGGCGGCCGCTCGGGGCCAGGAGGATGCGATGCGCCGGGCCGCGCGCGGCGGCGATCGCGTCGAGGGCGGCGGCGAGGGGCTCGACGCGGAGGATCATGCCTGGCCCGCCTCCATAGGGTGTGTCGTCGACGGAGCGGTGGCGGCCCGGAGCGAAATCGCGAGGGTTGGTGTGATAGACCGCGACGAGGCCTTTTTCGATGGCCCTGCCGAGGAGACTCGCGCGGAGGAACCCGTCGAGGCACTCCGGGAACAAGCTGACGATCTCGAACTCGATGGCGGACATGGGGGCGTGCTGTGGCAGACGCGGCCGTCAGGCGTCGGATGGCTCCCAGCGCACGGTAACCCGACGCGCGGCGGAATCAACGTGGCGGATGTGGTCGGGCACCACGGGAAGGAGGATTTCGGCGCCGGCCGCGTCCCGAACCGTCATGACGTCGTGAGCTCCGTTCCAGAAGGTGCCGATGACCGCGCCGAGAGCCTTTCCACCCTCGTCGACGACGGCGCATCCGGGGAGGTCTTCGACATAAAATTCTCGCGGGCCAAGCGCGGACAGCGCGTGTCGCGGAACGCGGAGCGCAGCGCCGGTGAGGGCCGCGGCCGCCTCGCGCGATTCGACGAGCTCGAAGGCGATCACGAGGCCATCGGCGGCCTGCCGTGCCCGCAGCACGCGGCGAATCTCCCGGTGACCGTCTCGATCCAAGATAAGCGCGCTCGGAGCGTCTTGCGCTCGAAAACGTGTCGCGAACTCGCTGCCGGCGTGGAACAGCCGGACCTTCAGCTCGCCGCGCACGCCGTGGGGCCGGCCGATGACGCCGACCACGATGGTCTCGGGGTCGAAGCCCGACCCGGCCATCACGGGCGCTACTCCAGGATCTCCAGGATGACGCGACGGCGCGATTTGACGGACGCGGCGGACAGGATGGTACGGAGCGCCTTCGCGGTGCGTCCCTGTCGTCCGATGACCTTTCCGAGGTCCTCCTCGGCCACCTTGAGCTCGAACACCAGCGCGTCCGGCTCGTCGATTTCCTCCACCTCCACGGCCTCGGGGTGATCGACCAGACCGCGGGCGAGAAAGTCCACCAGGTCCCGCAACTCCGGCGCCTCGGCGCGCGGCCCGTCAGCAGCCATGCCGTACGCTCACGCCTGCTTCGGCGCCGCGGCGGGGGTCTTAGCTGCAGAGCCCTTCATCAGAAGGTCCTTAATGGGATGGCCCTCGAACACCTGGCTGCGATTGAGCCCACGGATGAGCTGGCCCACGGTCTCGCTGGGAAGCGCGCCCGCCTGCAGCCAGTGGTGCAGGCGATCGGCGTCGATGCGCACCTCGGGCGGGTTGCGCACGGGATCGTAGACACCGATTTGCTCGATGAATCGGCCGTCTCGGGGGCTTCGGCGGTCGGCGGCCACGACACGGTAGAAGGGAACCTTCTTGCCGCCGCCTCTGGTCAATCGAATGGTGACACCCATCTGCTTCCTCGAAAAAAACGAGAGCGGAAGCTAGCGAGGCGGCTGTCCGGTGTCAAGGCCGGTGTCCCAAGGCCGCGTGTCCCGACTTGCCCCTCTTTCTTCCGAGGGTGCCGGACCTATCGTACTCTGGAGTCGTTTCCGGCCGCCGGCCGCCCGCGCCCATGAACGACCGAGAGAAGCGCCACAGCCCGCGCATCGCGGCGACCTTCAAAGTCGAGTACGAAAGCTTCGATAAGTTCCTCCTCGAGTACTCGGAGGACATTTCTCAGGGCGGCATCTTCCTGGCGTCCGAGCTGGTGCTTCCGCTGGGGACCGTGGTCCGGCTGATTCTGCACCTGCCGCAAGCGCGTGAGTCCGTGCAGGTGATCGGGCAAGTCGTCCACCATCGCACCGCCGCGGACGCGGCGCGGATGAAGAAGAAGACCGGAATGGGCGTGGAGTTCCTGGATATAGACAGCGCCGCCCTGCGGCGCGTGCGGGAGTTCGTCGATGCGCGCGCCCTGCCCCACGACGTGCCGACCGCGGGGCGTTCGACCAAGCCGCGCCGCGCGCCGGTGGATGCCGTGATCGCGATTGACGACTTCGCCGTCGCCCAGGCCATCGTCAAGGCGCTGGGGGACGGGTTCATCGAGCCGCGCGTGGTGCGCGACGGCATGCGCGCGCTGTCCGAGTCAATCCGGCGGACTCCGTCGCTGATCGTGGCCGCCGCCGATCTGTCGGGGATGCCAGGTTCGGATCTCTTGCGCGTGATCCGCGAACGTTCCACGTTGAGCGCCGTCCCGTTCGTGCTGATCGTCCCGGCGCAGCAGCTCACCGAAGCCAGCCGGCTGGCCGCGTTCCGTGCCGGCGTGGATGACGTCGTGTCGTGGCCCGTCGCCGGAGTCGAGCTGCGCGCGCGCGTCGAACGCATCCTGGCGCGGGGCGCCTCGACCGGGCTTGGGGATCGACGGGCGCTGCGCGGCGAGCTGCGCGACGTCAGCATCGCCAGTCTCCTGGGCCTCCTGGAGATGGAGCGCAAGTCCGGCTACCTCCTGATGGTGCGCGAGGGAGAGACGGCGCTGGTGGGCCTGCGCGAGGGCCACATCGTGCGAGCGGACGTGCGGGCGCCCGATCTCGTGGGCCGCGACAAGGTCTTCTACGTGCTCGACTGGACCGAAGGACGTTTCGAGTTCATCTCGCAGGACGTGGGAACCGGCGACGAGGTGGGTACTCCCACCACACACCTGCTGCTGGAGCACGCCCGACTACGAGACGAGCAGCGAGCCGGCCGGACTTAGCCGCGCCGCCAGGCGTTCTCGAAAGGCGGCACAATCCACAGTAGAATCAACCACATATGACCATGCGCGTCACGGGCCGCGGATGAGCGACTGGGGCACGGCCTCGGGGTTCGCTCCGCACGGACCGTCGCTGCGGGTGGGCCGCTACCAGGTGGTGGGGAAGCTGGCCACGGGGGGAATGGCCGAGGTGTACCTGGCGCGCCACGGGGAAATATCGGGTTTTCAAACCCTGGTGGTGGTCAAGCGCATATTGCCCCACCTCGGGTCCGACCAGCAGTTCATCGAAATGTTCCTGGATGAAGCGCGCATCGCGGCGCGCCTGGACCATCCGAACGTGGTCCGGATTGTCGAAGTGGGGCGGGCGGGCAACGAGTACTTCCTGGCCATGGACCTGGTGCAGGGCGAATCGCTGGCGGAGACGCTGCGTCGCGGGACGAAGGCCAAGCGACCGTTGCCACCCACCTTGGCGGCGCTGATCGTGGCGAACGCGGCCGCCGGGTTGCAGCACGCTCACACCCTGTGCGACGTGACCGGAACCGAGCTTCGCGTCGTGCACCGCGACGTCTCGCCGCAGAACGTCCTGATCTCGTTCGAGGGGGCCGTGAAAGTCATCGACTTTGGCGTGGCGCGCGCGCTGGGTCGCGTGACCAGCACGAACACGGGGGGCGTCAAAGGCAAATTCGGCTACATGTCGCCCGAGCAGGCGCGCGGCGAGATCGTCGACGCCCGTTCTGACATCTTCGCGCTGGGGGTCGTGCTGTGGGAGATTGTGTGCGCGCGCCGTCTCTTCAAACGCGAGACGGACCTGGCCACCTTACGCGCCATCGTCGACGAGCCGGTGCCACGGCCGTCGGTCCACGGCGACGTGTCCCCGGTGCTCGAGTCGATCATCATGCGAGCGCTGGAGAAGGACCGGGACAAGCGCTTCGCCTCGGCCCACGACATGCAACAAGCGCTGGAAGGCTATATCTATGGCGCCGGGCGCGTCGGCGGCGCGGACCTTGCACGGTACATGAAGGAGATCTTGGCGGACCGCCACGCGCGGTGGCGTGATGCCATCCGCACCGCGCTGGAGAAGGGCGCCGCGCCGCCCGACATGGCCGAAGAATCGCTGCTCGGCACGCCGTCGATGGCAGGGGCCGGATCGCTGCCCGCCCGATCGGGATCGCGGGCGGGAGCCGCGGGCGTCGGCGGGGCCGTTTCGCGGCGCGCCTCACCGCCGGGGACGCCAGGGACCACGGCGTCCCCGGCTGCCGAGCGGGCGGGAGGCGGGGCGTCCGCCGCTCCCGCGGCGGGCGATGAGATTCACACGATCTACGCCAAGGGCACGGTGGCGGCGGAATCCGAGGCCACCTCGTCCGTGAATCGCCCGTCGCAATTCACCCCGGCGCCGCACGACGGCGGGCGGCGGCAGCGCCGTCGCATCATCGCCGGTGCGGCGGCCGGGCTGGGCGGAGCGATTATTTTGCTCGTGGCGGTGCTGATGGGAGGCGATGCCCCCCGCGTCAACGCCCCGGGGCCGGCGGCCGCGGCCGGCGAGGCGACGCCCATGATTCCGCCCCTCACCGGCGTGGGCGTCGACCTCGAGCCCGCGCCGCCGGCCCCGACCGTCGTCAAAGCTCGGGCGCCCAGCTTGGCGACGTTGTTCGTGTCGACCGAGCCCAAGAGCGCGCGCATCATCATCGACGGGGTGGTCAAGGCGGAATCGACGCCCACCGTGCTCAAGCTGCCGCCTGGAGAAGTCAAGCTGCGGCTGGAGAAAGAGGGCCATGAGCCCAAGATCATCAGCTTGGTGCTTTACGCGGAGCAGGAGAAGGTTGTCGAGGAGAAGCTGCCGCGCGTGCGATCGGGTGGACGGGCGGGACGCGGCGTAACGGACAAGGCGCCCGGGGTGACGACCCCGCCCGGCCCGCCAGAACCGACCACGCCCCCTCCGCCTGCCGGCGCCGAAGCACCGGCCCGGAAACCGGGCGCGATGAAGCCGAACCCTTTCGAGTAGGAGGCGAGACGTCATGATTGCCGGTGCCGCGATGGCCGCGATTTTTCAGATCGCCGCGATGGTCTCCGGAGCGCAGCCCGAGGAGACGGGGGCGCCGGCTGACGTTTGCCCCACGCCGCCCGAGGACGCGAAGGCGCGGCGAGCGCTGGCGAAGGAGTGGTTCACCCGAGGCCAGAACCACGAAAAGGGCGGCGATCACTACACGGCCGTCAATGCGTTCTCGTGCTCGTTGCGCATGGTCCCCCACCCGTTCACCGCGTTCAATATGGCGAAGGCCGCGGAGCAAACCGGGGATCTCGAGCTGTCCGTCGAGAGCTATCGTCGCTACCTGGAGCTGGCCCCGGCGGCTGACGACCGCGCCGAGATCGAAGAGAAGATCGCCGGATTCGAGGCCAAGCTGGTCAAGCTGCGAGAGCACATCGCCTCACGCCGGCGAGACGACGCGGCCGGCGACGGCGGGGACCCCGCGGGCGCGACCAACACGGTGACGGCTGGGGATGCATCCCGAAGCGCCGCGGCGCGCGGACCCAGATTCCGGAAGGCGGCTTGGTCGGCGCTGGCCGGGGGGGGCGCGACGATGGCGGCGGGGGCGATCGTCAACGTGCTCGCGCGCGGCAAGATGGACGACTGCCGATCGCTGTGGGCGGATAAGCGCGCGGAAGAATCGGACGCCGCGTGTGACAGCGCGCGGACGTTCGCTTACACCTCGTACGCCCTGCTCTCGATCGGAGCGGCCGCGGCCGCGGCCGGCGGCGCGCTTTTTTATCTGGGCCGCGCAACGACCGTGGAAATCGTGACCGCCACCTGGTCGCCGGACCGCGGAGCGGCCGTGGGGCTGGCGGGGCGCTTTTGAAGGTGGCGGGTGCGTGAGGGTCAGTCAGGAATCGATGGTGTTTCGCAATCGACTGATGGCGTCGGCGTGAAGCTGGCAGACGCGCGGCTCGCTGATGTCCAGGATCGTTCCGATCTCGCGATAGGTCAGCCCTTCCAGATAGTGCAGAGCGAGGACCGTCTGTAACCGGGCGGGCAGGCGCTCCGCCGCCGCCGTCAGGGCGCGCAGCAGGTCGCCCCGCTCCACCGGATCCTCGCCGCCGCCGGCGTCGTTGGCCAGAAACGGCAACGCGCTGTCGAGGGGCAGGTGCGGCGCCAGCAGCGCGTCCATGCGGCTGGCCTCCTCGAGCCCGACGCCAAGCTCCGCCGCCAGCTCCTCGACCGTCGGATCGCGGCCGAGCACGGTGCCGAGCTTGCGCCGCGCCTTGGTCAGCTCGTCGGTGCGGGTGCGCAGGCGCCGCGGCAGGTGATCCAACCGGCGCATCTCGTCCAGCATCGCCCCGCGGACGCGGTGCTCGGCGAAGGTCTCGAAGGTCGCGTTGCGGCCGTCCTCGTAGCGGCGCGCGGCCTCGATCAACCCGAGGGCGCCCGCCGACCACAGGTCGTCGTAAGCGCTGTGCAGTCCGGTGCGGATCACCAGACGCCGCGCCAGCCGGTCCACGATGTGACCATGCTTTCGCAGCAGCTCGGCGTCGCTTTGCGGGCCTTGACCGTAGGCCGCGAGCGCCCGCTGCACCGGGCTCATGGCGCGGGCGACGCCTCCCGAAACAGACGCTGCCACATGAGCTTGAGCCCGCCTTCCGGCGCGCGGGCGGCGACGTCACGGAGCAGGCGGTCGGCGATGTCGGCCATCGCGCGGCTGGCGGGCGAGTGCGGGAACATATCGACCACCGGCCGCTGCGCCATGATCGCCCGATGCAGGTTCTCGTCGCGCGGGACGTAACCGAGGTGGCGCACGCGAGCATGCAGGAACCGGCTGGTCACCGCGGTCAGCTTCGGGAAGATGTCGCGGGCCGCGAGCTCGTCGACCACCGGATTGACGATGACGTTGAAGTGGCGCACTCCCGCCTGCTGCGACAGAACCTTGACCACCGCGTAGGCATCCACCAGCGAGGTGGGCTCCGGGCTCACGACCAGCAGAGCCTCCTGGGCCGCTCCGACGAAGAACAACACGTTGTCGCCGATGCCGGCCCCCGAATCCACCAGCACCAGGTCGAACAGGTCCTCGACCGGGTCCATCGCGGTCACCAGCCGAAGCTTCTGCGCCTCGTCGAGCCGCGTAAGCTCCTGGATGCCCGAGCCCGCGGACAGGACCTGGACCCCGCTCGGACCCTCGACCAGGATCTCGCGGATGGACAAGGTGGCGTCCAGGAGATCTCCGATGTGGTAGCGGGGCTTGATGCCGAAGACGATCTCGACGTTGGCGAGCCCGAGATCGGCGTCGATGATGAGCACGCGCTTGCCCGCCTTGGCCGCGAGGACCGCGAGGTTCGCGGTCATGTTGGTCTTTCCCACTCCGCCCTTACCGCTGGTCACGGCGAGGACCCGCAACGGGGCGTCAGCGCGGCGATCGCGCTCACCCCACCGGTCGGCGACCCGCTGACGGAGGCTTTCCGCTTGGTCCACGTTTTCGCTCCTTCTATGTTCCGAGCACCAGGTCGACCAGCCCGGCGGCGCCGTGCAAGTCGTCAGGGACGCGCTGCCCGTTCGTGAAGCAGGACACCGCGGCGGGGACGGCCGCCGCGGCCGACAGGACGCTGCCCGGGCCCTCCGCTTCGTCGAGCTTGGAGAAGGCGAGCCGCTCCGGCCGGAACACCTGGAGCCGGCGCGCCGCCGCCCGCGCCTCTCGTGCCCCGGACGCGGCTGACAGCAGCAGGTGGATGTGCACGTCGGGCGCGGCCCGCACCACGTCGGCCTGCGCGGCGAGCGCGGCCGGATCCGAGCGCCCGGCGGTGTCGATGAGCACCAGGTCCGCTTCCGCGGCGCGCGCCACCAGCTCGCGCACGGCGGCGGCGTCTCGCGCCACCTGCACGCGCAGGCCCATGATCTCGGCGTAGCGCCCGAGGTGCTCGCTGGCGCCGATCCGGTAGGTATCGACGGTCAGCAGCACCACGCGGAGCCGCGCCTCGAGCAGCGCGCGCGCCGCGATCTTGGCGATGGTGGTGGTCTTCCCGACGCCGGTGGGCCCGACCAGCGCGACGACCTGACGGCCCCCGCCTTCCCAGGGGGCGCGTCCCGGAGTCAGGCGCCGGGCCACCTGCGCCCGCGCGGCCGTAAATAGGGCCCGATCGTCCTCGCCGGCGGCATCGGCCAGGCTGGCTCGCGCGATGTCCTCTGCGATCGCCGGCTCGATTCCCGTTTTCAGAAGCCGCCGCAGCAGCCGCACGGCGGACGGGGGAACCCGTTCTGCGGCCCGCGGCGGCTCGCGCTTGCCGGCGTCGAGGTCCTTGCGCAGATCTTGGACCACGCGACGAAGCGCGGACACTTCAGCCTCCAGCGAGCCCGCGCCGGGCGGCGTGTCCACCTCGGCCGCGCTCGCGGCGGTGACCTCGATCTGAGGACGCCCGATGAGGCCCCCCGACACCTGGCGCGTCGAGACGATGACTGCCGTCTCCCCGAGAGTCGCCTTCACGGCGGCGAGGGCGGATCGCGGATCCGAGGCACGGAAGGTCTTCACGGTAGCGTTCATGCGGCCTTGCTCCACGGCGGTGGCGACAAATCGACGACCCCGGCCGGTTCGACCGACGTCCCAGGAACCAGCTCGCGGATGGCGATCACCCGGAGGTCCGGCACGAAGCGCGCGCCGAGCTCGAACAGCGGCCGCCGCAGGTCGGGCGGCGCGATGACGACCGCCGGGCGGCCCGCGGCCGCCAGGGCGGCGGCGTGAGCTTCGAGGCTGGCGATCAGCCGGCGCGCCGTGGCGACGTCCGTGGCCAGTATGGCCTCGCCGTCGTTCTGGCCGAGGCTGCGGCGCAGAATCTCTTCGGTCCCCCGATCCAGCGTGAGCCCGTGGACGACGCCCGACGGGTCGGCGACGCGAGAGGTGATCTGGCGATAGAAGCGCCGGCGCACCTGCTCCACCAGAAACCCGGTGTCCTTGCCGCGAGGTGCCGCGTCGGCGACGGCCTCGAGCAGGGTGCGGAGGTCACGCACCGAAAGCCCCTCGCGCAAGACACCGCGGACCACACGCACCAGCTCCCCCAGCGTGACCGCCGCCGGCACCACGTCTTCCACCAGCTTGGGGGCTTCCTTGGCGCAGGCCCCCAGCAGCTCCTGAACTTCCTGCCGCCCCACCAGCTCGTGAGCGTTCCGGCGCAGCACCTCAGATAGGTGCGTCGTGATGACAGAGGCCGGATCGATCACGGTCAGCCCGGCGGCCTCGGCGCGCGCTCGATCCGACGGGAAGATCCACAACGCCGGAAGCCCGAAGGCCGGCTCCTTGCCCGCGATCCCTTCGATGCCGCGCGCTTGCGGCGCGGCGCCGCCGGGATCCAGAACCATGAGGCGATCCGGATGCGCCTGCCCCGCCGCGATATCCACGCCGCGCAGGCGAATGCGGTACTCCGTGGCGTCGAGGCGCAGATTGTCACGCAGATGAACCGGGGGCAGGATGATCCCGAGGTCGGCGGCGATCTGGCGACGGAGGCTGGACACGCGCCCGGGAAGCTCGCCGCCGCGGTCCAGGTCGATGAGCGCGACCAGACCGTGGCCGGTCTCGAGCTCGAGGGGATCCACGGCGATGGCGTCCGCCAGGCGTTCGGGCGCGCCCACCACGGGCGCCTCGGGGGGCGGAGGCGGCGCGGGCGCGCGCCGGGTGGACAGCAGCCAGGCGGCGCCGGCCAGCGCGCTGAACGCGACGAGCGGCATGCCGGGCAAAAGGCCGAGCACGGCGAGCGCTCCGGCCGCGCGGCGCAGGGTGCGCGCCTGGCCGAAGATCTGGCTGCCCATTTCAGCGCCCAGCCGCGCGCCGGCTCCCGCCCGCGTGACCACGATGCCCGCTGCGGTCGACACCAGCAGCGCCGGGAGCTGGCTGACCAGGCCGTCCCCGATGGTGAGGATGGTATAGGTCTCGGCGGCCGCCGCGAGCGACATGTGATCGCGCGCCATGCCCGCGATGAGACCGCCGACGATGTTGATCGCGGTGACTACGAGGCCGGCGACGGCGTCGCCGCGCACGAATTTGCTGGCGCCGTCCATGGCGCCGAAGAACTCGATTTCCTTTTCGAGAGCGGTGCGGCGCCGCTTAGCCTCCCGGTCGTCGATGATGCCGGCGGCGAGGTCCGCGTCGATGGACATCTGCTTTCCCGGCAGCGCGTCCAGGGTGAACCGCGCGGCGACCTCCGCGACGCGCCCCGAGCCGCGCGTGATGACCGCGAAGTTGACCACCAGCAGGATGAGGAAGACCACGGCCCCCACGATCAGGCTGCCGCCGACGGCGAACCGGCCGAAGGCGTCGATGACGTGACCGGCCGCCTGGGTGCCTTCGCCTCCGTGCAGCAGGATGAGCCGCGTGGTCGCGACGTTCAGGCCGATCCGAAACAATGTTGTAATGAGCAGCAGCGCCGGAAAGACCGAAAAGTCGAGCGGCCTGGTCAGCCCCAGGGCGACCAGCAGGATGAGCACCGACACGCCGATGTTGGCGGACAGCAATACGTCCAGCACCACCGCGGGGACCGGCAGCACCAGGATGGCGACGACCGCCAGCACGGCGCCAGCGAGCAAGCCCTCGCTGGCCGAGACGGGCTCGGAAGATGCGGCGCCGGGCTCGCCGTTCACGGCGGGCCTCCTTCACCGGGGGCAGACGCCCCCTGGCGGCGGCCGAGGACGCGGTACACGAAGGCCAACACGGCGGCGACCGCGCGGTAGGTCTCGACCGGAACCGCGCGCCCCACCTTCACGCGCCGGTAGAGCAGGCGCGCCAGCGCCACGTCCTCGACGATGGCGATGCCATGCTTGTGGGCGAGCTCGCGCATCAGCTCGGCCAGCACGCCCTTGCCCTTGGCGGTGACTCGCGGCGCTTTGTCTTCGCCGGGCCGGTAGCGGAGCGCGATCGCGACGTGGGTGGGATTGACCACCAGCACGTCGGCCCGCGGCACCTCGACGGCGGCACGGCCCTTGAGGAGATCCCGATGCCGTCGACGGCGGCGGGAGCGAAGCAAGGGATCTCCTTCGTCCTCCTTCATCTCGCGCCTGAGCTCGTCCTTCGTCATCTTCATGCGTCGGCGGAAGCGGAAGCGGGTCAGTGCAAAGTCCACGCCCGCCAGCAGCGCCAGCGCCGTCAAGATCGTGACCAGCCCGGAGGCGAGCGGCGCGAACACCGCCGTGAGCTGTCGATCCGCGTCGGCCCCCACCAGGCGGGGAAGCGTCAGAAAATCGTCGCGCAGCACCCGGTGCAGCACGATCGCGAGCGTCACGATCTTGACCAGCGTCAGGCCGAGATCGACGAAGACCTCGCGCTTGAATAGCCGGCGCAGGCGGCCCCCCCCGAACAGCCGTTCGCCCTTGGGCAGCGCAAGATGCGGCCAAAAGCCGCCGCGGGTCTGGAACGCGGTCGCCAGGCAGACGGCCAGCATTCCGCCCGCGCACACCACGCCGGCGATCGAGGCGGGACGCGCCAGCAGGGGCAGGAGCTCGCCGGGCCGTCCATCCTTAAGGGTCTCGGCGGTCGCGCGCAGAAGACGGACGAGAGAATCGCGCAGCGCCGGGCCCGCGACGATCAGCGCCAGCGCCACGCCGGCGACCCCGGCCGCCGCGCCGACATCGCGCGACAGCGCCACCTCGCCTTCCTCGCGCGCGCGTTCGAGGCGCCTGCCGCTGGCTTGCTCCGTGCGGTCGTCGTCGTGCTGATCGGCCACGTCTGCGCGCCTACAGCCGCGCGATCGCCGCGCGCGCCGCCGACGCCGCCGATTCGGCGAGGGCGGGCGTCACAAGGTAAAGCGCGCCCCCGCCGGCAACGATCGCCACCGCGAATCCGAGGTTGGCCTGCCCGAGCTGCGGCACCGTCCGGGACATGATTCCGAGCGCCGCGTACCCGAGCGTGATGGCGGCCAGGACCGGCATCGCAAGCCGGATCGCCAGCGACGCCGCCTCGATGGCCTCGACCGCCACCTTCGCCGCCAGGTCGGGCAGCGACAGGGGGTGCCCCGGCGGGCGCGCCGCCACCGAGTGGCAGAGCCAGGCGATCGCCTCGCGATGAAGCCCGAGGCCGACAGCGGTGCCGAGCGCCAGCAGACCCAGAAGCTCTCCAAGCGCCGTCGAGTCCGCGCCATTGATGGGGTCGATCACGGCGCCGAATCCGATCCCCATGCCGAGGCCGATTGCTTGACCGGCGGCGGACGCTGCCTCGACGGCGAACCGGGCCGCAAGACCAGCCGCCAAACCCACCAGAACCTCCGCCGCCGCCGTGACTACGAGGGCGGCGGGCTGGCCCCACGCCGAAAAAGCCGGCGCGCCGGCGGCGGCGAACGCGGGCAGGGCGACGACCAGCGCGAACGCCAAGCGCACCTGCGGCGGGAGGGAACGGGTTCCGAAGAGCGGCGCCACCGCGCACAGGGCGGCGGTCCGAAAGAACACCAGCAGAAACCCGACGAGGAGCGGCGCCTGAGCGGACAGCACCGAGCTCACAGCGCCTGGGTCATCCGCTCGAGGGCGAGCGCCAGGAACCGGGCCAGCCGCTCGACCACCCAACCGCCCATCGCCCACGCCACCGCCAGCCCCGCGAGCAGCCGCGGAAGAAATCCTATGACCGGATCGTTTATCTGCGTGGCGGCCTGCAGGACACCCACCACGGCGCCCACGATCAAGAGGGCCACCATGAAGGGCGCCCCGACGGCGAACAGCACCGAGAAGGATTCCCGGGCCAGCGCGACCGGCACATCGGGGCCCATCAGAAGCTTCGCACCAGCGACGAGACGACCAGATTCCATCCTCCCGCGAGAAGGAAGACGCCCACTTTTAGCGGCAGCGCCACCAGCGTCGGCGGCACCATCATCATCCCGAGTGACATGAGGATGACCGCCACCAAGATATCGATCAGCACCATGGGCACGAACAGATACAGCCCCATGCGAAACGCCGTCCCGAGCTCGGAGACCATGAACGCCGGGACCAGCACGCTGAAAGGAACGGTCTCGCCGCGCGCCGGACGCGGCCGACCCGCGATGTCGAAGAACAGGCGGAGGTCTTCCGCCCGCGTCTGCTTGAGCATCCAGGCGGACACCGGGCGCTCGGCGCGCGTGAGCGCCTCGGGGATCGAGATCTCGTCCTGAAGCAGCGGCCGAAGGGCGTCATCGTTCACCCGGCTCACCGTCGGGCTCATGATGAAGAGGGTGACGAACAGGGACAGGCCCACGAGCACCTGATTCGGCGGGAGCTGGGGCGTCCCGAGGGCCTGCCGCAGGAACGACAGGACGATGACGATGCGCGTGAAGGCGGTGACCGAAAGCAGCAGGGCCGAAGCGAAGGACAGGGCGGTCAGCAGAAGGAACAGCTTGACGGCGGAGGAGCCGCCGGCCGCCGCCGCGTCGATCCCGGCTTGCGCTACCGCGTTCACGACACGGTGCCGGTCTGACCGGCGGCGAGCCTGTGGCGGAGATCCTGGTCCTCGATGCTCTCGTGCAGCATCTCGTCGAAGACGCGCGCCTCTTCGGCTTCGACCGCCGCGCGCGCCTGCGCTTCGGCCTCCGTGTCGATCCGCGCGGGCTTGGAGAACAAACGGGCGAGAAGGCCCTGCTGGCCTTCCGGCGGCTCGTCGGAGATCGCCGACACCGGAGCGCGATCGACGGAGGCGAGCCGGCTGATGCCGGCCTCGCTGGCGCCCAGAATCAGCGTCTCGCCGTTGATGCGCGCCACGATGAGCGACCGCCTCGGCCCGAGGGACGTGCTCTCGACGATCTCGATGACGCGGGGGCGACGGGCGCGCCGCCGCCCCATCACCAGCGCGACCGCCCCCAGGGCGACAAGGCCGAGCGCGGCCGCGATCGGCCCGAGCCCGGCGCCGGCGTCGGCGTCGCGAGCGGGCGCGGCGTTGAAAGCGGCCGCCGGAGCCGCGGCGGAAGCCGGCAGCCCGGGAAGCGCGCCCGGCGCCAGCGCCGTGGGTGCGGCGGCCGCGGCCTCCTGGGGCGGGAGCGCGGGCGGCGGCAAAGCGGCGCGCTCGTCGCGCGCGGGCGGCGCGGGAGCGAGAGCCGGGACGGAGGGAGCGGGCGTGGCGGCCGCGGGGGCGGGCGAAAGCACGGCGACCGGTTCGGTGTGCGGGGGGGGCGCAACCTGGGCGACGGCCGCCGCCGTTGCCGGCTCGGCGCGGCAGCTCATCCGGGCACGCACGACGCGCGGCTCGGTCTCGATGGTCACCGGCCCGCTGCATGAGTGCCCGGTCGGGAAAGCCACCTCGATCTTTGCGTACAGCGCCCGCGGATAGACGCGGACGCGGGGCTCGTCGGCGCCGAAGGACGTCCGTCCGCCCACGGTCCGGCCCCCGGCGACGTACAGGACCAGCCGATCGCGCTCGGGCCGAGTCCGGACGTCGCGCGCCGCAACTTCCTCCAGGGTCACGATCTCCACGCGCAGCTCGCCGTCCTCCAGGACAGGACGGACGTCGTCGATGCTGATGGCGGCGGCGGTGGCGACCAGGGGAATCAGGACGATGGGCGATGGCATGATGTCCTCCTCAACGCAGGCGAGCGATGCGCTCCGACGGGCTCACGATGTCCGTGATGCGCACCCCGAACTTGTCGCTGACGACCACCGCCTCGCCGCGCGCGACCAGGCGATCGTTGATCAGGATGTCGAGCGGCTCGCCCGCGATCTTGTCGAGCTCGACGACGGATCCCGGTCCGAGATTGAGCAGATCCTGGATCGACATGCGCGCCCGGCCGAGCTCGACGGACAGGTCGAGCGGGACGTCGAGCAGGAGCTCGAGCCTTCGGGAAGGCGGACCGCTGTCGGCGCTGGCGGTGTTGCTGTTGTCGTCCATCGGATGCGTCCTCCTCGCTCAAAGCATGGTCGCGGCCGGCCGGCCCGCGCCCTGGGGCGACGGCGGCGCCACGGGCCGCAGGATCTCGATCGCCATGCCGCCGCCCGACACGCGCGGGGCGGCCGTCATCTTCGGCCGTCCCTGGACATAGACGGGCAGCGGCGCGTTCTCGCTGGTGGTCAAAGTCAGCACGTCGCCCACGGCCAGCGCGAGCAGCTCTTCCAGCTTCAGCTTCTTCCGCCCCATCTCGACGCGCATCTCGACCTCCACCTCCGACAGCTCGCGGGCCAGCGCGATCGAGAAGCGCGCGTCCGTCTGGCCTCCCGGCCGCGGCGGCGAGCCCAGCAGCTTCTTCGCTGGCTCCACCGCCGCATAAGGCACCACGAGCTGAACGCGACCCTCGAAGGATCCGACGATCTCGAAGGGGCACAAGATGGTCAGCTCGGTAGGGCTCGAGATCATCGCCATGCGGCGGTCCGACTCGAACCGCAGGATCTCTGGCCGCAGCGCCAGGACTTCCGCCCACGCCGTCGTCATGGCGTCGCACAACGACCCCAGGACGTGGCGCAGCACCCCGCGCTCGACCGCGGTGAGCTCGCCACTCTCCTCGGCCGCGGCCGGAGCCGGCTTGACCTTGCGGTCTCCCAACGCGGCAGCGAGAAGAAGCTGGGACAGGTCGGCTTCCAGCACGAGCAGCGCGACGCCGTGCCCGGCGCCGAGCCCCAGCACGACCACGGACGAGGGAGGCGCCAGCAGCGCGCCGACGTCCGCGAACTTCAGCAGGGCCGCTGGAGACGCGGCGACGCGTACATCCAGGCGCGTGCGCCGCGCGAGGCTGCGCCCGAACAGCGAGGCGATCCGATCGTTGATCGAGTCGAGCGTCGGCATCTGCCCGCGAATGATGCGGTCCTGGCTGGTGAGGTCGTACGGCACCACCGGCCCCCGTTCGCCCGCCTCCGGCTCCGCAGTGACTCGGCCATCCTGGATGGCCTCCATCAATGCTTCGACTTCTCGACGGTCGAGAGGGGCGCCCATGGCTACTGGACGATGAACTCGGTGACCAGAACCGATTTTATGCGGCGGCCGGGAACCACCTCGTCGAGCCGTTTGAGCAGCGCCGCTTTCGTCCGCTCCATCCCCTCGCTTCCGCGCAGCTCTTCGACGGTGCGATCCGAGAAGTACGCGATCACCGCGTCGCGTACGTGGGATACGCGCGCGACCAGTGCGGTCTTGTCCACCTCCGTCGGCACCTCGAGATCGAAGGCCACCCGGACGTACCGGTCGGTATCGATGGACTTGAGTTGAATGACGAAGTTTTCGAGCTTGAGGATCACGCCCGGCGCCTCCGCGGCGGCCGATGACGCCGCCCGCTTGGCCTCGTCCGCCGGCGCCTCCGCGGGTGCCGCGGCGGCGGCTGCCGCCGTGGCCGCCGCCGGCTTGCGCATCACCAAGAAGATCACCGCGCCCATCAGGGCGGTGTTGGCAACCAGCAGCAGCGGCACGAGCTTGCTGCCGCCGGATGCAGGGGCCGCGGCGGGCGCGGAGACTTGGTTCGCGTCGCTCATGGATACCTCGGCGCGACCTGGAGCAACCGTCGTGCCGCCGCAACGTCCGCCGATGATCCTCGCGAGCCGGAACTCTGACGCGCGCGGCGCCGGAGGTCTCGTCAGGTTCGTGTCGCGCGGCGGTGGAGCACGAGGGCGAGGCTGTCGAGCGTCTTCTGCTCGGCGACGGCGGCCTGCCGTACGATCTCGTGGCGGCGGCCTGCGACCACGCGCCTGACGACTTCGGCGCGCGCGCGAACGCCGCTGTAATGCGCCTGGGAACGCCCCAGCCGCTCGCCGGCGGCTCGGGCGGCTCCCTCCGCCTGGCGCTGCTCGACGATCCCGCGCCAGTGGGCGGCCTCCGCGATCTGCCATTCCGCCGCGCTGCCACGGCCGCGTTCGTCGAGCCGGGCGAGCGCGTTGGCGTCGTGCAGCGCGCGATCGGCGTCTGCCGCCTGGCGCTGGGCATCGGCCAGCTCGCGGCGCGCGCGGTCCTCGTCCCGCTCTCGCAGTTTCACGACGGCGTCGAGGCGGAGCTTCGGGCTCACGTCTTTCATCATCGGCAGAGGCGGCCAAGACATTGAGGCGGAGGATCGAGTCAGGCAGCTGGCGCGGCGGCGTCACGAAGCTGTCGTCCGCGACGCGCGATCTCGAAGACGTCTCGGGCCGGCGGTGGCACCGGGCTTGCTGACGTCCGCTCCCGAGGAAATCGTGGCTGACGGACTCTATGTAGGCATGGCCGGCGCGGCCGCGCGGGCGGCGCAGCTCGAAGCGGTGGCGGACAATCTGGCCAACGCCGAGACTCCCGGATTCCGCGCTGCGCGACCCGCGTTCCAGTCATTCATGCGCGGTCGGACCGACAAGGTCTCGGCGGCCGCGGTGGCGACGGGGATCGATCTGCGCCCTGGAGTCACCGCGCCCACGGACGCCGCCTTGGATGTCGTGCCCGAAGGCGACCTTTATCTCGGCGTCGAGCTTTTAGGTGGGCGCCGCGGTTACACGCGCAACGGCCACATCGAGGTCGGGCCCGAGGGAGATCTGATCATCGGCGGCAACCGGGTGATCAGCGCGGCCGGCGCGCCGCTTTCGGTTCCGCCGGGCGCATCACCGACCCTCGACGAGGACGGTAACGTCATCGTCGATGGCGCGGTCGCCGACACGCTGGGGCTGTTCCGCGTGGACGGGCCCCTCGAGCGCAACGGGCCGGCGCTGCTGACGCTGGGACCCGGCGCCACCGCGGAAGCCATCGAGGGAACGCTGCGGATCGGCGAGCTCGAGATCGGCAACGTCGGCTCGCTGGAGTCGACCGTCGCCATGATCACCGCGCACCGTCAGTTCGAGACCGCCATGCAGGCGATCGAGACCTACCGAAAGATGGACGAGCGCGCCAACGAGATGGGGCGTGTCCGCTGACGGAGCCCAGATGAAGGAGGAGCCGCGATGCTGAGGTCCCTGTACACCGCCGCCACAGGCATGGAAGCGCAGCAGACGAAGATGGACGTCATTGCGCACAACCTGGCCAACACCAGCACCACAGGCTTCAAGCGAAGCCGCGCCGAGTTCGAGGATCTGCTGTCGGACACCATCCGCGCGGCGGCCCCCCCGTCGCCTCAGGGCGGCGGGCGGCCCACCGCCTTGCAGGTGGGCCTCGGTGTGCGATCCACGGCGACGACGAGGTCCCTCGCCCAAGGGGACATGATCGCGACCAACAACCCGCTTGACGTCGCCATCGAAGGAGCCGGCTTCTTTCGCATCGAGCGGCCGAGCGGCGAGCCGGCGTACACGCGCGCGGGCAACTTCCGGGTCGACGCCAGCGGGCGCGTCGTCACCCAGCAGGGGGAGCTGGTGGGCCCCGGCCTGGCTGTCCCCGAAGAGGCCACCAGCATCACCGTCCGTCCCGACGGGACCGTGCTGTCGAAGGTCCCCGGCCGCGACGACATGGTGGAGCTCGGCGCCATCGAGCTGGCGACCTTCGCCAACCCCGCCGGCCTCCAGTCCATCGGCGGCAATCTCCTGGTCGCCACCGCCGCCTCCGGCCAGGCCATCATCGTGCGCCCCGGCGAACAGGGGGCGGGCACCATCATCCAGGGGTTCCTCGAGGGCGCCAACGTCAAGGCGGTGGAGGAGATGATCGACATGATCAGCACCCAGCGCGCCTACGAGATGAATTCGAAGGTCATCCAGAGCGCGGATCAGATGCTCCAGCGGTTGACCTCGCTGCGCTGAGGACGGCAGTGATGCGCGGTCTCGTCCTGTCATTTTCGCTCGCGCTGATCCGGACCGCCGCCGCCGCCCCGACGCTGGCTGCCGCGCCGGAGGCGAGCGCCGCCTTCGCTCTGCCGCGGGAGATCCAGGCGGCGGTGGACGCGGCCGTGACCATCCCGGGGGCCCGCGCGGTGGTCGAATCGCTGACCCCTGCCCTCCCCCGCGGCTGCACGATCGAGCGCGTGGAGCTGCCCGGAGCCCCTCTCGCCGGCTCGGGACAAGCGGCGGTTCGGTTGTATGGACGCGGATGTCCTTCGTGGGCTTGGCTGCGCGTCACGCTCTCGGCGCCCGTGGCCGTGGCGATCCGCGCTGTCGCCGCGGGTGAGCCGCTGGCCGGCGCGATGGTGATGGAGACGCGCGCGATCACCGCCGGGCGGGTGCCGTTCTCCCCGCTGCCCGACGCGGTCGCGGTTCGACCGATCGGCCCCGGCAAGGTGATCCAGCCGGATCAGATACGCGCTGCCGCCGGGCCCGGCGCGGGACAGCCGGTGCAGGTGATCGTGCGCGCCGGGGCTCTGGCCATCGAAGCGCGCGGGCGGCTGGTGGCCTGCGGCCGGGCGCGCTCGTGCGCCGTGCTGGCCTCCGGCAAGAACGTCGAAGGTCGCCTGGAGGACGGGCGGCTGGTGGTGCAAGCCCCTTGAGAGGCGTGCTGCGCCCATGGGCGGTCTCCGCTGCCGCTGCGTGGACGTGCGTCGCGGGGTGCGGCCCGGCCCACGTCGCCGAGTATCAGCCCAAGCGCCGGGCCTACGAGCTGCCCGCCAGCGCCAAGGCGGAGGCCCCGCCCTCGTCGGCGGGCAGCCTGTGGCACGACGGACGGCCGGCGTCGATGCTGTTCACCGACGCGCGCGCGCTCCGGGTCAACGACGTGGTGGTGATCAAGATCGAAGAAGTGGCCGACGCGCGCCGCACGGCGGACACGGATCTCGATCGCACGTCGGAGTCATCCGCGGAGATTGCGGCCTTCCTCGGCCTGCTGCGCAAGCTGCCGCGTATCGACGGCGATCTCGATCCCAACCTCGGCATCTCCGGAAGCTCGAAGAGCCACTTCAAGGGTGAGGGGCGCACCGGGCGCAGCGAATACCTCACCGCCACGGTGCCGGCGATGGTGACCCGCGTGCTCTCGAACGGCAACCTGTTCATCGAAGGGCACCGGGTCATCCTGGTCAACTCCGAGGAGCAGCACTTCTACATTTCGGGCGTGGTCCGCCCCATCGACATCGACCAGGAAAACAGCATCAAAAGCGCCATGGTGGCCGACGCGCAGATCGAGTTCGTCGGCCGCGGCGTGCTGACCGACAACCAGCGCCAGGGCTGGCTCTCGCGGTTCCTTGGCTGGATCTGGCCCTTCTGATGCGCGTGCGCCTCTCTGGACTCTTCGTCCTCGCCTCGGTCTTGGCCCTCGGCGCGCAGGGCGCCGCCGCCCCCGTGCGGGTCAAGGAGCTGGCCGAGGTGCAGGGAGTCCGCGACAACGTGCTCTACGGCTACGGATTGGTGGTGGGCCTCGCCGGGACCGGCGACAGCGAGCGCGTCTTCTTCACGTCCCAGTCCATCAGCGGCATGCTCGGGCGGCTGGGCATTCGGATCGACCCGCGCGACGTGCGCGTGCGCAACGTGGCGGCGGTGATGACGACGGCGCGTCTGCCTTCCTTTTCCCGCGCCGGAACCCGCATCGACGTGACCGTCAGCTCCATGGGGAACGCGCGATCGCTTGCGGGCGGGGTCTTGCTGGTCACGCCGCTGACCGGGGCGGACGGCGCGGTCTACGCTCTGGCGCAGGGGCCCGTGCAGGCGGGCGGCTACGACGTCTCGGCGGCCGGCTCGAGGCTGCAGAAGAACCAGCCGACCTCCGGGACGGTGCCCGGCGGCGGCACGGTGGAACGGGCCGTCACACCGGAGATCGGCACCTCCGCCGTGGTGTTGGGTCTGCGCCGGCCGGACTTCACCACTGCCACGCGCATCGCGGCCGCCATCACGACCTCCGTCGGCGAGGGCAGCGCGCGCGCGCTGGACCCGGCGGCGGTCGAGATCAAGATCCCCGAGGAATGGAAAGGCCGCGTCCCCGCCCTGTTGGCCCAGGTCGAAGCGCTGGAGGTCGACCCGGACCAGCGGGCGCGCATCGTGGTCAGCGAGCGCACCGGCACCATCGTCGCGGGCCAAGGCGTGCGGATCCGCGCGGTCGCCGTGGCGCACGGCGATTTATCGATCTCGGTCTTGCAGACGCCCTATGTCGCGCAGCCGGCGCCGCTGTCGTCCGGTCGAACGGTCACGGCCCGCACGGCGACGGTGGACGCCCGGGAAGGGGTCAAACCGGCGGTGGCGCTGCCCTCCACCAGCTCCGTGGACGAGTTGGTCAAGGCGCTCAACCTCCTGGGAGTGGGGGCGCGGGATCTCATCGCCGTGCTGCAGGCCATGAAAGCGGCCGGCGCGATCGACGCTGATGTGGAGGTGATGTGAGACCGGTCGTCCGGGATCTGCCCGACGCGGCGCGCGCGCTGGAGGCCACGCTGCTGCGCCAGCTCCTGGCGTCGAGCGGTGTGTTTCGTGGCAGCGGCGCGGCCGGCAGCGGGCTGTCGGGGGAAATGTTCCTGGATGCGCTCGCGGATGCGGTGGCCAAGGCGGGCGGCCTCGGGATTGCCCCCCTTCTGGTCCGGACGCTCGAAGGGGAGACCGGCCGGGCCGACGACCTGATGCGTGGCGTCGCGACTGCGGGCGCCCAGCCCTCCCGCGGCGGCGAAGCCGCATTGGCCCTTAAGACCTACGGTGTACGTGCCGACAACACAAGCAAGGTCCCAGGACGAGACCCAGTCCAGGACCAAGGCAGGTACAAATGAAAATATCCGAAAAGAACGAGTCGGCCGCCGTCGGGCGGGTTCCGCAGCCGGGCGAGCGGGCGGTGGCGAAGGCCCGGCCTGACCGCGTCAGCGTCGATGACGCACGACACGCCGCAGAGATGGTGAGCGCAGCCCGGATGCAGGCCGGCGAGGCGCGCGTGGCCCGACTCAAACAGATCGAGACCACGGTGCGGGCCGGACATTACCGCCCGAGCGCGAGCCGGATCGCGGACCAGATTTTGGCCGCCGCCGAGCTGGACGCGCGCCTGCGGGCGGCCATCGAAGGCTGATATGGAGCCGCTCGACCGCGCGATCGCTGACACCGAAGAGCTGCGGCGGGCGCTCGGAGACGCGGTGGCGGCTTCGCGCGCGCAGCGGGACCTGATCCGCCGGCTCGACGTCGACAATCTGGCGACGAGTGCCGCGCGGCGCGCGGCGTTCAATGAACACCTCGCGGATCTCCAAGGGCAGCTCGCCCGCGACCTCCGGGCGGCCGGCGACGCCCTCGGCCTGGACCGCGTCACGCTGGACGGGATGAAGGCGCGGGCTCCGCAAGCGGCGCAGCGCCTGGGCCGCCTGTTCGCCGATGTGCGGGCGCTCGCGGCGACGCTGCGCGAGCTGGACGTGTGCAACCACTTGCTGGCGGCGCGCGCACAGGCCAGTGTGCGCGGCGCCGTGGAGGCGCTCGCCCCCCCGAGAGCGACGGCCTACGATCGGCGCGGCTCGGCGACGCTGGCGCGGGCGTTTTCCACCTCGAGCCGGGTCGCCTGAAAGATGGCGGACCTGCTGGCCATCTTGTCGAATGGCAGCGCCAGCCTGCTCGCGCACCGGGCGGCCGCGAGCACGGCCGGCCACAACCTCCAAAACGCCAACACACCCGGGTACGCTCGACAGCGGGCCGAGCTCGAGGCCACGCGGCCGGCTCATTTTCAGGGTGACGCTTACCTGGGTCGCGGGGTTCGCTTGGGCGCCGTCACCCAAGCGCGGGATCGCTTCCTTGAACGCCAGATCCCGGCCGCGCTCACCGCTGAATCCCGTTCCCGCGCGGAATCCGACGCGCTGGAGGCGGTCAACGCGCTCGGACCCGAGGAGGCCGGCGTGTCCTCGGCGCTGGCGGATTTCTACTCTTCGCTGCGCGCCTTGTCGCAGAACGCGGGCGATTCGAGCTTGCGGCAGGCCGCGGTGGGGGCCGCCCGCAGCCTGGCGCTCACGTTCAACGGCGCGGCCCGCGCCGTCGAGGGGGCGCGGGCCGGGCTCGACGCCCAGCTCGAAGGCATCGCCCAGGAGGCGAACCTCGCCGCCGCCGACGTCGCCCGCCTGAACCAGGAGATCGCCATCGCGCGGGCGGCCGGGGCGGAGCCGAACGATCTGCTCGATGCCCGTCAGCGCGCCATGGACACCCTGGCGGAGCTGGTCGGAGCGAGCCCGGTTCCGGCCGGCGCCGGCCACATCAACATGGTCCTGCCGGGAGGGACGGCGCTGGTGGCCGGCATTCGCGCCGGGACGCTCGCGGCGACGCCGGATCCGACGAACGGCGGGCATCTCGCGCTGACGCTGCGGCCCCCCGGAGGAGGACCTGCCGTCGCGCTCCGTCCCGCCGCGGTCGGTGGCCGCGCTGCCGGCGTGACCGACGCCCGCGACGGTTCGCTGGCGGCGGCCCTCGGCGCGCTGGACGGCCTCGCCTTCGAGCTGGCCGGCGAGCTCAACGCGGCCCACCGCGCGGGGTTCGGCCTCGACGGCGGCACCGGACGCGATCTCTTCGATGCGGGCGCCACAGCGGCGGGGGCGGCCCTCCGGATCGCCGTCCATGGCGGCGTCGCGGGAAACCCCGACCTCCTGGCGGCGGCCGCGACGGCGGCCGAACTTCCCGGAGATTCCACGGCGCTGTTCGCCCTCCTGGCGACCGAAAGCGCCGCCCTTCCTTCCGGCCTTCCGCCCGGCGCGGCGCTGGCGCGGATGGTGTCCGGTTTCGGCGCGGCCGCCGCGCGCGCGCGCGCCATCGCCGAGCAGGACCGCGGCATTCGCGAGCACCTCGAGACCTTGCGCGAGTCCGTGTCCGGCGTGTCCATCGACGAAGAGATGGTCAACCTCACCAAGGCCCAGCGTGCCTTCGAAGCCACGATGAAGGTCATCACCACCGCCGACCAGATGCTGGAGACGCTGCTGAGCCTCAAGTGAAGCAAGCGAAGGAGGAGCCCCCGTGCGCGTGACCGACAAGCTGATGTTTCACCGCGCTGCCACCTCAGCCGCCCGGGCCCGCGAGCAGGTCGAAGCCGCCACCGCGGAGCTGGCGACCGGGCTGCGCATCCGGCATCCCGGGGACCACCCGGCGGGCGCGGGCCTCGCCGTGGGTCACCGTCAGGCGGCCGGACGCATGGCGGCCATCGGCGCGGCGGCCGGCAAGGCGGCGGACGAGCTCGCGGTCGCCGACGACGCGCTCGGGGGTGTCGGCGCCACGCTCGATCGAGCGAGAGAGCTGGCGATTCAGATGGCGAACGACAGCTACGGCCCGGCCCAACGGGCCGCCGCGGGCGCCGAGATGCGCATGCTGCTGGGTCAGGCCGTCGCGCTGCTCAATAGCCGCGCGGGCGCGCGCTACGTCTTCGCGGGAACCCGGGACGACCAGCCGCCCTTCGACGCCGCGGGAAACTATCTGGGGACCACCGCGCCGCGAAGGGTGGAGATCGCGCCCGGCGTGACCGAGGCGGCGGCGCCCACCGGGAACACCATCGCGAAGGGCCCCGTGGACATCCCGGCGATGCTCAGCGCTCTCGCCTCCGCGCTCGACGGCAATGACGCCCAGACGGTTCGCAGCACTCTTGGTGACATGGAAGACGCGGTGGAACAGGTGGCCCAAGCCCGCGCCCGGATCGGCAGCTCGATGGCCCTGTTCACCGGCGCTGCGGAAGTTTCCCGCGTCGGGCAGGACGCGGAGATCGCCGCCATCAGCGCGCTGGTCGACGCGGATGCCGTCGATGCCGCCAGCCGCATGGCGCTGGCCCAGCGCGCGCTCGATGCCGCGTTGACCGCGTCGGCTCGCAGTTTCGCGCTCACGCTCCTCGACAAGCTCCGTTGAGCCTTAAGACCGCCCCGCCGCGTGCCGAAACACCAGGCGGAGGCGGAAAGAGACGAAGCCTCCCGGGCGGCGATGGAGGCCTCCTGCACACAAATCGGAAGAAGAGAAAGAAGGAGAAGTCACCATGGCAATGTCACTGAGAACCAACGTCGCCTCGATGAACGCGCAACGGAACGTCCTGGTCACGGAGATGAAGCTCGACAGCTCGATGGCCCGGCTGTCGTCCGGCTTCCGCATCACCAAGGCCGGTGATGACGCCGCCGGGTTGGCGATCTCCAGCGCCCTCGTGTCGCAGATCCGCAGCTACGGCCAGGCCGCCCGCAACGCGTCCGACGGCCTGTCGGTCATCCAGACCTCGGAAGCGGCCCTGGAAGAGAACAACAACATCCTCAGCCGTCTTCGCGAGCTGGCCATGCAGTCGGCTTCGAGCACGCTGAGCAACACCGAGCGCAGCTACATCGCGAGCGAAGTCACGGCGCTGACCGGCGAGATCGACCGCATCGCGCAGGTGACCGAGTTCAACAACCAGAAGCTACTCAACGGCGCCGGCACGACGCTGACCTTCCAGGTCGGCATCCGCAACAACGCCACCAACGACCGCATCAGCTTCAACACGGTCAACGCCACCTGGTCGCAGCTCGGCGCGACGGCCATGAGCCTGTCGACCCAGACCGATGCGCAAGCGGCGCTGGCGACCATCGACACAGCCATCGAACGCGTGGCGACGGCGCGCGCCACCCTGGGCGCAGCCGGCAACCGGCTGGAGAGCGCTCTGTCGACCATCAAGGTCAACGAAGAGAGCCTCGCAGCCGCCAACAGCCGCATTCGCGACGTGGATGTGGCCGCCGAGACCTCCGCGCTCAGCCGCTCGCAGATCCTGATGCAGGCGGGTGTGTCGGTCCTGGCGCAGGCCAACCAGATGCCGCAGCTCGCCCTCAAGCTCCTCGGCTAATTCAATAGAAAGGGGCGCGCCTCGCCGTCGTCGGACGGCGGGGCGCGTCGCTCGTTCAGAAAGGATTCATCATGGACGCTCCGTTCCGCGCCGGCGGGCTGGCCTCGGGCCTCGACACCAACGCCATCATCGATCGGCTGGTCCAGATCGAGTCGCGGCCCATCGCGCTGCTCCGCCAGCGGCAGGACGGTCTGCGGGCCCGGGTGTCGGCGCTGGGGGACATCATCGCCAAGCTCGGCGAGCTGAAGACCGCCGCCGACAGCCTGGCCGCTGCCGGCGCGCTGGGCACGAAGATGACCAGCACGCACACCACCTTCGACGCGGTCGCGGGCTCCAACGCCGCCGCCGGCCGATACGACGTGCGCGTCACGGGGCTGGCGGCCGCGGCGAAGGCGCGGTCTGGAGCCTTTTCTTCCCCGACTGCCGAAGTCAGGGCCGGCACCCTGACCCTCGACATCAGCGGGACGTCCTACGTCGTAAACGTCACGGCGGGCATGACCCTGTCGGAGGTGGCGACCGCCGTTCGGCAAAGCGGCGCCCCGGTCAGCGCGACCGTGCTGACCGCCGACACCAGCTCGTATCTGTCGATCAGCAACCTCAACACCGGTCACGCCATCGGCTCACCGGCGGACAGCGCGCTCACCATCACGGAAAACAGCACCGGCGGGACCGGCCAGGCGCTGTCGATGGCCATCACCCAGACCGCCGCCAACGCCACGGTCATCGTGGATGGGCTGACGTTCACGCGCCAGTCAAACGCCGTGTCCGACGTCGTGCCCGGCGTCACGATGACGTTGAAGACCACCAGCCTGGTCAGCGAGACCATGGTGGTCCAGAACGACGGCGACGCGACCGCCAAGAACCTGCAGAAGCTCGTCGACGCCTATAACGGCGTGGTCGGGCTCATCGACCGGCAGCTCCGGGTCGGCCAGGCCAGCGATCGCAGCCGGGCGCTGACCGGGGACAGCGCGCTCGCGGCCTTCAAGCGCAGCATGCAGGGTTTGATCAGCCGCGCCGTCGGGACGGGCGGCATCCGGACCCTGGCGGATCTCGGGATCGAGACCGCCCAGACCGGGACGCTGTCACTCGACCGGGCGACCCTCGATTCGGCCATCACCCGGGACGCGGCCGCGCTGAACCTCATCTTCTCCGACGCCACGAACGGGATCGGCAAGGCGACCAAATCTCTGGTCGACGGCGCCACCAACACCATCGACGGCAGCCTGGTGGTGAGAAAGAACGGCCTGACGAATTCCATCAGGGGCATGGACGACAAGGTGACCGTCCTGGAGGGCCGGGTGGAATCTTTTCGGCGCCGGATGATCGCGCAGTTCACTGCCATGGAGAAGGTGGTCTCTCAGCTCCGCGCGGTCGGCAACTTTCTCAGCCAGCATTCCTTCGACGTGGGAGGCGACCAATGATCGGTGCCGGCCGTGCGTACCTCCAAACGCGGAACGAGACCGCGTCGCGCGAACGTTTGATGGTGCTGCTCTTCGAAGCCGCTCTCCGCCACACGCGGATGGGGACGGCGGCCATCGAGGCCCGGCGGCCCGCCGACGCCGTCCAGGCGCTGACTCGGGCGTCTGACATCGTGGCCGAGCTGATGGCCACGCTGGATCGCAAGCGGGCGCCGGAGCTATGCGACAATTTGCTCGGGGTGTATACGTTCGCCGCGCAGCGCCTGATGCGGGCGGTGGTTGCCGACGACGCCGGGGCCGCGCGCGAGGCGGAGCGGGTGCTCGCGCCGGTCGCGGAAGCGTTCGCCGAGGCCGTCCGCGAGGTCGAACGTCAAGGAACTGGCGCGCCACGATGACCGACGGCCGTCCCCACCACATCATCGCGCGCAGGCTCGAGACGGTCGCGGCGGCGCTGGCCGCGCAGGACGCCGAGGGCGCGGTCGACGCCGTCGACAAGCTCGTCGCGGCGTGCGAAGCGACCCGTCGGGGAAGCCTCAATCGCGAGGCGCTGGCCGAGATCCTGCCGCTTTTGACCCGGTGCCAGGAAACAGCCACCCGCGCGCGCGATGCGGCGGCGGCATCCCTCTTGCATCTCGGCGAATCCCAGCGAGCGCGCAACGCCTACCGCGAACGCTGATCGCGGTCGCGGCGGCGGCGGCATCCGCCCGCTATCCGCCCGTCCCCCTGACCAGGAGATCCACATGACTCGCCCCAAGGTGTCCCTGTGCATGATCGTCCGTGACGAAGCGGAGATGCTGCCCCGTTTCCTCGAGCACGCGGAGGGTCTGTGGGACGAGCTGTGCGTGGTGGACACCGGCTCCCGAGACGACACCGTGGCGCTGCTCGAGTCGGCGGGAGCCCGGGTCATCCGCCGTCCGTGGGACGACGACTTCTCCGCCGCCCGGAACGCCGGGCTGGTCGAGGCGACGGGAGAGTGGATCCTGTACTTGGACGCCGACGAGATGCCCAGCCCCTCGCTCGAGCCGGCGCTGCGATCCCTGGTCGCCGACGAAGGCGCCGGCGCCGCCACCATCGTCATGCGCAACGAGATGCCCAGCGGGCATGCGCGCCGCACCCCCCTTCTCCGGCTCTTCCGCAACGATGCCTCCATCCGCTTCCGCTATCCCATTCACGAGGACGTGAGCGCCTCGGTCAGCCGCTATCTCGCGCGCACCGGCCGGCGGCTCGCGCACCTGGACGGCGGCGCGCTTCATCTGGGCTACGTCCGCGATCGCGCGGCGGCGCGGGACAAGAAGGCGCGCGACCTGGCGTTGCTGTCGTGCCAGGTGGAAGCCGAGCCGACCGATCTGTATTGCTGGTTCAAGCTGCTGGAGCTGGCGCGGTTCTGGAACGACGTCAGCCTGCTGCGGGAGCGGGCCGAGCACGCTCGCTTGCTGATCGAGGCGAACGACGCTCCCGCGCCGCAGCTCGCGCACGCACCCTGGGCGGGTGAGCTGATCGTGCTCGTCGCGCAGGGCGTGTTCTCCGGAAAGCCCAAGGAGGCCCTCGCGTTCCTCGACCGGTGGGAGTCCCGCGTCCCGTCCTCGGCGGCATTCTATCTGCGACGCGCCGAGCTGCACGAGGCCCTGGGATCACACGTCCCGGCGACGCACGACTTCATCCGCTGCGTGGGTCTGCGGAGCGTCACGCACGACGAGCAGCTCGCCACCGTTCGCCCGCTCATGGGGCTCGCCCGCCTCGCGCTCCTCGGCGGCGACCTGGTCGGCGCGCGACGGCATGTAGAGGGCGCGCTCGGACACGCGCCCCGAGATCGGGAGGCGCTGCTCGCCGCCGTCGTGCTGGCCCGCGCCCGCGGCGGCCGGAGCGAAGCCGACGCCTTCGCCGCCTCCCACGCCACGGCGCACGGGCCTTCCGAAGAGCTCGATGAAGCGCTCGGCGAGGGCGCGCTCATAGGCGGCTCTCCGGACGAGGCGGTGGCGTACCTCGGCCGGGCCGCGGGCGCGCCGCCGTCGGGACCTGTCGGCCTGCGGCTGGCCCAGGCGCTCCTGATGGTGGGTGAGGTGGAGGCCGCGGGCGCCCTCGCGGCCCATCTGTTTGCGCGCGAGCCGGCGGCGGGCCTGGGCGTCCTGGTGTGCGACCTCGCTCGCGGACGCGACACGGACCTGACCGTGGATCTCGATCCGGAGCAGGCGGCCGAGGCGTTGCGGCCATGGGTGGATGCCGCCGTCCGCTGCCGCAGCCGGCAGGTCACGGAGGTGTTCCGCCGCAGCATGCCCGCCGTCGAGCCGATCTTCCCCTGGCTCCCCGAGTACGTGGCCCAGCTCGCCGCCGCCGCCGCCTGATCGGACCAAGCGCGCGCTTCGCGGTTCGAGACCATGAGACGCCTCGGCCTGCGCGTCACGTCGCTGGCGCCGGCGCGTCCGTTTCGTGACGCGGGTGCCGCCTTCGAGCCACGGCGCGGCCGACCGGTACGGCTCTTGAAAGACCTGCCTCTCGTGAGTCAGGCACGGGTGAGCATCGTCGTCCCGACCCGCGCCCGTCCGCGGCGCCACCGGAGACTTTACCAGCTCTTTGCGAACCAGACTCACGCCGGGTGCGAGCTGCTGGTCTTTGAAGACGGTGATCAGCCATCGCCCTTCTTCACGGCTCTCGGCGACCCACGGGTCCGCTATCGGCACTCGACGCAGGCGCTGTCCCTCGGCGAAAAGCGCAACTGGCTGGCCCTGGAGGCGTCCGGTGACGTGCTGGTCCACTTCGACGACGACGACTACTACGGACCCACCTATGTGGAGCAGATGGTCGCCGCCCTCGGAGAGGCCGATCTCGTCAAGCTCTCCGGATTCCACATCTATAGCCTGGGACATGACGTCCTGTCCTTCTGGGATCAGACGTCCGTCGCCGCCACCCACGTGCGCCTCGAATCGGGGCGTCCGCTCGAGCTGTTCCACACCGCCGGGCTCTCCGAGGCGCAGCGGGAACGCTGGCGGCTCGACAATCTGCTCGGGTACGGATTCTCCTACGTTTACCGGCGCGCGCTGTGGGAGCGCGTGGCATTTCCACCCGTGGGTCACGGCGAGGATCGGGCCTTCGTGATCGCCGCCCTGGAGGCAGGAGCCGCCATTCACCACGTGAGCGACCGCGCAGGCCTAGCCCTCGTGCTGCGCCACGCGCGCGACCACTCGATCCTGTTCCCACAGGAGATCCTGCCGCACGAGGCGCTGGCACGCATCTTCGGCCGGGACGGAGAGGCGTTCGTGCGCGACGCCATCGACGCGCCGACTTTGCCCTGCGCTCAATAGTCAGGAACCTGGCGCCGGCCGCACGATTGTGTCCGGTCCTCGGCCTCGTACTCCTCCTCGTCCGCCGTGCTCGGCACGCGGACGACGGCGACGAGGGCGAGGGACGCGGGACGAGGACGGGGCGGAGCGTAGGCACGTCGCTTGCGTCGCGACACGCCCATGCTCCGACGAATCTCGCGGTGTCGCATCTGTGGCAATGAGCGGCTGAGCGCCGTCCTGGATCTCGGCGAACAAGTGCTCACCGGACGGTTTCCGCGACCGGACGAGCCGGATCCCACCCGCGGCCCCCTCGAGCTCGTTCGGTGCGACGGCGCCGATCCCGCGCGCCACTGCGGCCTGCTGCAGCTCTCGTGCACGTATGACCTGGGCGAGATGTACGGCCCCACCTACGGGTATCGGTCGGCGTTGAGCCAGACCATGGTCCGGCACCTGAGCGACGTGACCGAAGAAGCCCTGGGCCTTGCGCAGCCGACGGTCGACGATGCCGTCCTCGACATTGGATGCAACGACGGCACCCTGCTCAAGTTCTACGAGGGCTTGGGCCTGAACCGCGTGGGCATCGACCCGTCGAGCGCGCGCTTCGCGTCCGCGTTTCCCGCGGACTGCCAGCTCATCGTCGACTTCTTCTCGGCGGACAAGGTGCGCGCGGTCGTGGGCGAGACGAAGTTCAAGATCATCACGTCTATCGCGATGTTCTACGACATCGACGATCCCACGGCGTTCATGGGGGAGGTGCGGTCGCTGCTCGCGCGCGACGGGATCTGGGTCTTCGAACAGGCATACGCGCGCCGGATGATCGAAAACGTGGCGTATGACTCCGTCTGCCACGAGCATCTCAACTACTACAACCTCCGGCAGATTCAGTGGATGGCCGAGAAGGCCGGCCTGCAGCTCCTCGACGTCTCGGTCAACGACATCAACGGCACCAGCTTCCGCGTGATTGCGGCGCGCGACGACGCGGCCCTGCCGTCCCGCGCGGGCCGGCTGCAGAGCCTGCGCGCCGACGAGGCCCGCTATGAAGCCGAGCAGCCGTACCAGGCCTTCGGGGCAAACGTCGTGAGTCGGCGCGACGAGCTTCGGCGCTTCTTCGACCGCGTCCGCCGTCAGAAGCAGAGCGCGCTCGGCTACGGCGCCTCGACCAAAGGCAACGTCGTCATTCAGTACTGCGGGCTGAACGCCGACGACTTGCCCGCCATCGCGGAGAAGCACCCGGGCAAGTACGGCCACGTAACGCCGGCCAGTCGGATCCCCATCATCAGCGAGGCGGACGCGCGGGCCCGCAAGCCGGACTTCTTCGTCGTATTTCCCTGGCACTACCGCGCCGAGATCGTGCGCCGCGAGGCGCGATACATGGACGAGGGCGGCGCGCTGGTGTTCCCGCTGCCGTCCTTCGAGATAGAAGGCGGCCGCGCAGGCGACCGCCACCACCAGGCCGAGCCGATGCGCCGAACGGCGTGACGAGGAGCGCAGGAGCAGCCTGATGGGCGGCGTCAGCGACGAAGTGTCGACCCTCGCAGCGCGCTTTCGGGCGGCGCCCAACGATCGGGACGAATCGGCGCTGCGCCGGTTGCGGATGGGCATCGCGGAGATCTGGGCTGGCGTCGACGGAGGCGGGGACGACGCCCACTGCGAGGCTCTGCATCGCAGCGAGCTCAAAACGGCCTACGACGCCATCACGGCGTCGGGGCTGCTGGATCTTCCCCTGCACCCTGACGAAGAAGGCCCGCTCGACGTCTGGCGGAAGGCGGTACGCGCCGCCGCGGCGACCCCGGGCGCCAGGCCGCGCCTCGGGCCGTTGCGGGCGGCGGCGCTCTTTCTGCCTGCGCACGAGCTTGCGCCCCTGCCGCCGCTCGACGCGGTTCCGCCATGGTTACGGCGGGATCATCTGGCCTACCTGCTGCGGCCACCCGAGATCCTGCTTCGCCCCGGTGAGGCCGAGCGCTACTTCCGTTTTCTCGAACAGACGGTCGGTGATCTCGACCGCTCCCTCGAGCACGGCGCCGCTTCGCCCATCGCGGCGATGCTCGAGGAGGACGCCGTCGGGCGCCTGAACGTCATCCAGGCCTACTTTCACGAGCAGAACGTGCGCGGCTTGATGCGCGCCCGGGGGCGGCTGCTCGAACGGTACCTGCGGCGCCGAGGTCTCGAGATCGATCACGTCTTCGCGCCGCGACCCGACCGCCGCAGGCTGCGCGTGGGCTTTCTCTGCCAGGTGGTTTGCCCGCACACCGAGAGCTACTTCGCCCTGGCGCATCTGCAGGGTCTGGACCGCAGCCGCATCGAGGTGGTGCTCTACGTTTGCGCCAGTCGCGACAATCCCGTCGAGCGAGCGTGCCGCGCCCATGCGGATCGTTTCGTCGTGCTGCCCGCGGGGCTCGCCGAACAGACGGCGCGCATCCGGCGCGACGACCTCGACGTCTTGGTCGTCATGAACAACGTCGCCGCCGTCACCAACCCGGCCGCGCTCCTGGCGGCGCACCGGCTGGCGCGGACGCAGGTGGCGTCCATGTCGTCCCCCGTCACCACGGGCCTGGCGTCGTGCGACGCCTTCTTGTCCGCGGCGCTCAACGAGCCGCCCGATGGACAGACGCACTACACCGAAACGCTGCGTCTATTGCCGGGCAGCCTCAACCACTACGCGTTCCAAGACGAGCCCGCGACCTTGCCGGCCCCCACGCGACGCCTCCTCGGCGTCACGGAAGATCATGTGGTGTTCTTCAGCGCCGCCAATTTCTTCAAGATCACGCCCGACCTCGCGCGCGCCTGGGGCGCCATCCTGGCCCGGGTTCCCGCCTCGGTCCTCGTGCTGCTGCCGTTCAATCCCAACTGGAGCTCGCACTACGGCACCGGCGCCTTCTGCCGGCGACTGCTGGATGACCTGGCGCGCAGCGGTGTCGGGCCCGACCGGCTGCGGGTGGTAGACCCCTTGCCCTCGCGCGGCGACGTGATCGCTCTCATGCGGCTGGCCGACGTCTACCTGGACAGTCACCCGTTCGCAGGCGCGTGCTCGATGTTCGACCCGCTGCAGGTCCACGTCCCGCCCGTCGTGCGGCGCGGCCAGATGGCGCGTTCGCGCCATGGAGCCGCCATTTTGCACATGATGGAGCTGAACGACCTGATCACCACCTCCGAAGACGAGTACGTAGACCTGGCGGTCGCGCTCGGCCAGGACGACGGGCGTCGCGAAGTTTTGCGCGAGCGCATCGGCGAACGGCTGCGCGCGCGCGGCAACCCGGTGCTCGACTCGGCGGACTTCGGACGTCACGTGACGGACGCGCTCTGCTCGCTCGCCCAAGAGCGTGCTTGCGCGCAGGCCCCCGCGCGGATCGCGCGCGGGGATGCGCTGCGCTCCGACATTCGGGCGCTGGCGGCCACGCTGCCGGAGCAGAAGCTGCGCGCGCTCACCGACTTCGAGGTGGTGCGGTCCATCCTGCGCCCGGTCCTGGTCGACGCTGTCGATCCCGACGACCAGCCTCACATGGTGGCCGTAGGCGCCTGCTACGGCGAGCTGGCGGCGCTCATGCTTGAAGAGGGGTGGACCGCGGACCTTTACGAGCCGGACACCGGCTGTCACGAGCGCCTGACGAATCTGACGCGTGCCTGCGGCGGCACTCGGGCCCGCCTGCACGCCGCCGCCGTCTCGGATTGCCCGGCGGACAGCGTTCGATTTTTCAAGGCCGCGACGAACGGCCTGTCGGGGCTCACCTCTTCGCCCTACGGCGCCACCGAATCCGTCGTCGAGATCCGCGCGGTCCGGCTGGACCAGCACCTCCGGAGCCTGGACGTCGCGCGGGTCGACTTCCTCAAGATCGACGCGGAAGGGCATGACCTGAAGGCGCTCGCCTCGTTCGATCTCAAGCGCTTCCACCCGCGGTTCGTCCTCCTGGAGATCAACAACGTCTTTCCCGACCAGAGCCTGCCTCAGGTGCGAAGCGCCCTCCGCGACGCGCGCGCCCGCGGCTACCGGGCCCTGATCATGCGCTACGAAGACGAAGGCACCTTCGCGCGCGGAATCTGGAATCGCTATTGGCTGCGCGACCTCTTGTTCGACGACGTGCCCGACGGGACTGAGCCGTTCTTCGCCAACGTCATCCTGTACGCCGAGGACGACCTGCCCTTTCTCGCGCGCCTGCACGACGTCCTCGCCGCCGCCCTGCGCGCACGGAAAGCGGCGTAGCCGTGTTCCGATCGCAGGGCCCTGTGATCGTCGTCGGCAGCGGCGGGCAGGATGGGACCTACCTCGCGGCCCTGCTCCGTGAGCGCGGGCACGAGGTCATCGGTGTCGAGCGCCGCGGGGAGCTCAGCATCCTCGACGGCTCAGCCTGGGAAAGCGACCTGCGCCGGCTGCGGCCCGCCGCGATCTATTACCTGGCGGCCTACCACCACTCCTCGGAGGACAAGGAAGCGCTCGACGACGGGCAGGTTCTTCGCCGCAGCGTCGACGTCCACGTCGTCGGTGTGGGAAACGTGCTCGAAGCCGTGCGCCGGAGCAGCCCCGCGACGCGCATGTTCTACGCGGCATCGTCGCACTTGTTCGCGACCGGCGGCGATGCCCCGATCACGGAGACGACCCCGCTGTCTCCGAGCTGCCTCTACGGATTGACCAAGACCGCCGGGGTCCACTGCTGCCGGTACTACCGCCAGAGCCATGGCCTGCACGTTTCGGTGGGCTATCTCTTCAACCACGAGTCTCCGCTGCGCAAGCCGTGCTTCCTCTCGCGCAAGGTCGTGTCCGCGGCCGTGCGCATCAGCCGCGGGAGCCGCGAGAAGCTGGTCCTGGGCGATCTGTCGTCGCGGGTGGACTGGGGATGGGCGCCCGACTACGTCGACGCCATGACCAGGATGATGGCTTTGCCCGAGCCCGACGAGCTGATCGTCGCGACCGGCGAGACGCACAGCGTGCGAGAGCTGGCGCGCCTCGCGTTCGGCCGACTCGGGCTCGACGCCGACGCGTGGGTGGAAGAGCGGGCCGGCGTCCTGGTCAAGCGGCTCCCTCCGCGATGCGGCGACAGTGCGCGGCTTCGGGCGCGCACCGGCTGGCGCCCGACGGTCACGTTTACCGACATGGTCGGCCGGCTGGTGGATGCCGAAGCGGCCGCCGCCTCAGGTTGAGGCCCGCGCCTCGGGCGCACCCACGGTCGCCGGGTCGATCGCGATGACGGCGCGGTTGCGGCCGGTGCGCTTGGCCTCATAGAGCGCGATGTCCGCCGCCCGAAGCAGCTCGTGAGGGGACGCGCCATGGGCGGGGAACGCAGCGCACCCGACGCTCGCCGCCGGAGTGTAGAGCGTGCCCTCCATGTCGATCCGGACGCCGGCCAGCTCGGCGAGGATCTTCCGAGCGCAGACGGCGGCCGCGGCGACGTCGGCGTGGGGCAGAAGCACCGCGAACTCGTCGCCCCCGAGCCGCGCCGCCATGTCCGACTGGCGCGTCGCGCGACGAAGCACGTCGGCCACCGCGCGCAGCACGGAATCTCCGGCCGCGTGGCCCCAGGTATCGTTGACCTCCTTGAAGTGATCGAGGTCGAGAAGAACGATCGCCCCGTTCGTCTTGTAGCGCCCTGATTCCACCAGCCGGGCGCGCATCTCCTCGTCGAAGCGGCGGCGGTTCACCAGATCGGTCAGCGGGTCGCGGCTGGCGAGCCGCGCCAGGTCCTCCATCTGCCGCCCGACCGACGGGTCGCGGACCAGGCAGACGAGCCCCGCCGGCGCTTCCGCGTCCGTCACCCTCCGGGCCACCGCCTCGATCGCCCGCTCTTGTCCGCCCGCGTCGCGCTTCTTGAATCGCGCCACCGCGCTCCCCGCGGCGGCCGCCACGACCCCGCGCGCCGCTTGCTCGGCATCACCCCCGTCGGACCACTCTGTCAGAATGCGCCGGGCCGGCTCGCTCATCCACAGGTTCTGGTTGCCGGAATCGGCGACGATGATCCCGTCGGTCATCAACGCCGACAGCTCGGTCATCCGCCGCTCCGCCAGCCTCCGCGACGCCCGTGCCGCGTACAGCGCCAGCCCAAGGCCGAGCGCTCGCGCCAGCCCGTGAGCCCCTCCGCGGAGGCGGCCCGCCATGGCGACGTCGGTGTAGATCAGGACCAGCAGGCCCGACCGCTCCGGGTCGCCGAAGCCGCAGGTCAGAAGCGCGCGCCCACCGCTGGAGGTGACCACCTCCTGAATGGCCGGATCCATGTCAAACAGGGACAGGACCTGACAGTCGCCGTCAGCCGGACGCTCGCGCGGCGGGGTCGCGAACGCCCGCAGAGTCGAAAGGGATCCGGGAGCGAAGCCCACGTGCCCCATGACCAGAGTCCCCCGGCCAGGCTCCTCGATGATCACCGCCCCCGCGCGCGCGCCGAAGGTAGGCAATCCGATGGTCAGCGTCTCCTGGATGGTTCGAGCGAGGGCATCGAGATCGTCCCCGCACCGGCCGATCGAGTCCAGGATGGACGACGGCGGGTCGACGTCGGGCGCAAACTCCGGAGCCGCGGCGGCCGGCTTGCGGTACCGCCCTTGGATGGCGGCGAGCTGGCCCTTCATTGCGAGTCGCTTTCCCAATGCAAGCCGCCCTTCAAGCTAAAGTCGTGCCACCTCACGACGCGCCACCGCGCGCCCTCGCGCCATCCTCCTGACGCCAGGCAATAAAAGTCACGCCAGGATCATGGCGATCGCGCGGATCGCAGCGGGGCTATTGCGGCTCCAGCTGTGAGATGTATCTTGCCGCGCGCGCGATCACGCGCGGGGGGTGCCGATGACCATGATCGAGACCACCGAGGGGCCTTCGCCGCGACTGCT
>Ga0187894_10000654_pt1 | contig 46534 bp, 45 predicted proteins | sample GBC1701081metaG_FD_136650 | JGI IMG/M metagenome (GOLD analysis project Ga0187894, IMG submission 136650) | White microbial mat communities from a lava cave in the Kipuka Kanohina Cave System on the Island of Hawaii, USA - GBC170108-1 metaG ... | reverse complement strand
GAGGAAGTGATCGCTGGTATTTGGGCACAGGTCTTAGGAATCGAGCGGGTCGGGATCCATGACAATTTCTTTGCGCTGGGTGGTCACTCGCTCAAGGCCACACAAGTCCTGTCGCGCGTGCGCACGGCGCTGCAGGTCGAGCTCTCTTTACGCATGCTATTTGAGGCTCCCACGGTGGCCGGGCTGGCGTCGGTCCTTGGCAGTCAGCCGAGAAAGGTTATGGGGAAGATCACGAAGCAGCCCAGGTGGACAGTGCCGCGCTAGTGGTGGACCTGACAATTCATTTCGCTGTGGAGACTTACAATCTGCCTGTCACTCCGCGCTCTTGCTACTTGAGGATTCATGGTCGCTCCGGTTAGAATACGGGAGAATCGCGGGAGTATCCCAATGGTTAGCTTCCTTTCACTGGCAGAGCCGACGCTTGCTCACCTGATAGCGATACACGCCACGCACGTCCCGGATGCAGTAGCATTGCTGGCTCCCGCCCGCCTACCCCTGTCCTATCGTCAGTTACTGATGCCTATCCAGGAGGTCGTACTCACCCTCACCGCGTGGGGCGTGGGTCGTAAGGATCGCGTCGCCGTTGTCCTATATGTCGGCTCTCTGAAGCACCAATGATTGCTGCCTTTGCGGCCACCCTTGACTGCAATCATGAACCGTTATTTCCACAACCTGACTGCGCAGCTGGTGGCAGAACTGGAAAAGTTATCCGAGAAGAAAGCTACACTGACCTTGGCTCAGCTGTAGGATCCACACGAGTAAGAAAGGCTTCCTGTATGGATATCACTCAGACGATCAATAATCCGCCCAGTGAAATTGGTTAGGAAAGGCAGAGTGAAAACACGTGACTCGCACCTTATCGCCGGATTCACGCACCGTTCTTCCACTCCTCACCGATAGCGAGAACAACCAGCCACTAGTCGTCTGGAATGCCACTCAGGCTCCCTATCCACACGACCGGTGCGTCCACCAGCTCTTTGAAGCCCAGGTGGAACAAACGCCAGGCGCAATTGCTGTCATCTATGAAGATCAACAGCTCACGTACCGCGAACTCAATGCCCGCGCGAATCAACTCGCGCATGTTTTACGACAGTTGGGCGTCGGTCCCGATGTCCTGGTCGCCCTCTGCTTGGACCGCTCTCCGGAGATGGTCGTCGGCCTCCTCGGCATCCTCAAAGCTGAGGGAGCTTACGTCCCGCTTGACCTCAGTTATCCCAAGGAACGGCTGGCCTTCATGCTCGCCGACACGCAGACCAAGGTCTTACTGACGCAACAGCATTTGCTCGCTACATTGCCCCCTCGCCATGCCCAGGTGCTCTGTCTTGATCGCGACTGGAACACGATCAGCCATGAGAGTGGGGAGAATCTCACGACCTCCATGACCGCTGAACACTTGGCCTATGTGATCTACACCTCAGGGTCCACGGGACAACCCAAGGGCGTCGTCATGCAACATCGCCCACTGTGCAATCTCATTGCGTGGCAACGCGCCAACTCGTCCTGCACGGTGAGAAACAGAACCTTACAATTCTCCTCTTTGAGTTTTGATGTTTCATTCCAAGAAATGTTTAGCACCTGGTGTTCAGGAGGAACCCTGGTCTTATGCCCGGCGGAAGTAAGACGCGATCCCGCCGCCTTACTTCACCTCCTTGCCGCCCAGCGGATCGAGCGCCTCTTCTTGCCCTTCGTGGCGCTGCAACAACTCGCCGAGGCGGCGGAGAGTACCGCAGACCTTCCTGCTCATCTACGCGAGATCATCACCGCCGGGGAGCAATTACACGCCACACCGCAGCTCGTCAGACTGTGTGCACGACTTCAGGATTGTCGTTTGGTGAACCAATACGGACCAACAGAAAGCCACGTGGTTACCGCTTTCCCATTAGGAGTTGCCCCGAAGAACTGGGCGGCGCTACCACCTATTGGGCGCCCGATCAACAATGCAACGATCTATATCCTGGACAGGGACGTAAACCCCGTCCCGGTTGGCGTAGCGGGAGAGCTGTATATCGGTGGCGTAGGGCTCGCCCGAGGCTACCTAAACCGTCCGCAGCTGACGGCGGAGAAATTCATTCCTGATCCGTTCAGTGATCAACCTGGAGCACGAATGTACCGTACTGGAGATCTCGCGCGCTATTTGCCTGACGGAAATATTGAGTTTCTCGGACGTGTCGACCTGCAAGTGAAGATTCGTGGATACCGGATCGAACTCGGAGAAATCGAAACGGTACTGAGCACCCACCCAGCCGTGCAGACGACAGTGGTACTTGCCAGAGAGGACAAGCCGGATGACAAGCGATTGGTGGCTTATATCGTGGCGCCTCATGGCATTTCTCCTTCCCCGTCTGAATTGCGCTCTTTTCTGCAGAAAACTCTCCCCGAGTACATGCTCCCTTCGGCGTTTGTGTTAATGGAGAGTCTCCCGCTAACGCCCAATGGTAAGGTTGACCGTGGAGCACTGCCCCAACCTGATAGGGCACGCTATGAGCGAGAGGAGGGGGTTGTTGGGCCTCGTACCCCAGTCGAGGAAATAGTCGCTCAGATCTGGGCCGAGGTGTTGAGACTCGATACGATAGGAATCCACGAGAATTTCTTCGAGCTAGGTGGTCACTCACTATTAGCCATGCAGATCATGTCTCGCCTTTACCACATTTTGCATGTGGACCTGGCACTGCGGGCGCTGTTTGAGAATCCAACAATCGCCGGTTTGGCTGCGACTATCGAAACAACCCGTCTCCGAGAGACAGCAGCAGAGAAAATTCCTCTCCTCCTGCCGGCCTCAAGGAACTCGAATCTGCCACTCTCCTTCGCCCAGCAGCGGTTATGGTTCTCAGATCAACTTGAACCTGGGGGCAATGCCTATAACATTTCCGACGCCGTGCGCTTACGCGGCTCGCTTGACATCGCCGCCCTAGAACAGAGCATCAATGAAATCGTCAGACGACATGAAGTCTTGCGCACTACCCTTCCCGTCGTTGATGGCCACCCAACTCAGTTCATTGCACCGTCGTTGCAGATAGCGTTGTCGGTTGTCGATCTCACGCCGGTTTCCCTGGGTGAACGAGACGCAGAAGCCAGGCAGCAGGCAAACGCCGAAGCGCATCGTCCGTTCACTCTCGCTCAGGGGCCGTTACTCCGAGTGATGCTACTACGCGTAAAAGACGACGAGCACATCCTGATTGTGACGTTTCATCACAGCGTGACGGACGGTTGGTCACAGGAGGTGTTCTACCGCGAACTCACGACGCTCTACCAGGCATTTCACAATGGGCGGCCATCCCCCTTGCCGGAGTTATCCATCCAGTACGCCGACTATGCCGTGTGGCAACGGGAATGGCTCCAGCGAGAAGTCTTGGAGAGACAGCTAGGCTATTGGAAGACTCAGCTCCAAGGCTCCCCCCCAGTGCTGAATCTCCCGCTAGATCGCCCACGGCCAGTGAAACAAACGTACCCTGGAGCCAGAGAATCACTTTCGCTCTCACCTTCACTGACTCAGGCCCTGAAAGCCTTAAGTCATCATGAAGGCGTGACGCTGTTCATGACCCTGCTGGCGGCGTGGCAAACCCTGCTGGCGCGCTACACGGGCCAGGACGACGTCGTGGTGGGTGCCCCCACTGCTGGGCGTACCCACCGCGAGCTGGAAGGTCTGATCGGCTTTTTTGTCAACACGCTAGTGTTGCGTACCGATCTGTCGGGCGCTCCGAGCTTTCGCGAACTTCTCGGCCGCGTACGCAACGTGACATTGGAAGCCTATGCCCATCAAGATTTACCGTTTGAAAAGGTAGTCGAGGTCCTGCAACCCGAACGTAATCTGAGCTACTCTCCCCTATTCCAGGTGTTGTTCAACATGCTTCCGCTGGGACACCGCCATATCCCCGCGTTCGCCGAAATTCTTACGGAGCCTTTCTTTCCTGACGAAGAAGACGCGAAATTCGACCTCACGCTGTATGTCGATCCCAATGAGACAAACATCGAATTGCAACTCGTGTACAATACTGCTCTCTTCGACGCCAACCGTATGCAAGAGCTGCTCTGTCAATTCGACTGCCTGCTCGAACAAATCGTGCAGTCACCGGACACATCCATTGGAGAATATTCACTGCTCACCGCACGAGCGCGGCAACTGCTCCCTGATCCCACAGAAATCTTAGCCGAGCCCAGTTTTCCGCCGGTCACAAGTGAGTTCCTCGCGTGGGCGGAAAAGGTGCCCAGACAAGAGGCTATTACCCAAACGGGAAGCTTTTTGACCTACAAGACATTGGCGGCAAGCGCCCAGCGTCTCGCCCGCAGTATTATCGTTCAGGGGGTCCACCCTGGTGATGTCGTGGCGGTTACTGGCCCGCGCTGCTTCGGAATGATCATCAGTATGGTAGGCGCTTTGATGAGCGGTGGAGTTTTGTTGACCATCGATCGCAATTTGCCGGTGAAGCGCCAACGGCTTATGCTTGAGACCGCACGGGCCAAGTGTCTCCTCTACGTTGGCAATTGGCGCAGCGAAGATCTCTGGCTCCGCACCATCCCTGATTTACGTATCATCGCCGTCACAAAGAACGGTGGCAAAGAAATGGGGACTCGCGAGTCATCGGTGCTTGACGACGTCACCTTGCCGGTAATTTCACCCGATGATCCTGCGTATATTTTCTTCACCTCTGGTACCACCGGCGTCCCTAAGGCTGTATTGGGGTGTCACAAGGGGCTCAGTCATTTTCTTGCATGGCAGCGGCAAAGGTTCGGGATCGGTCCTAGCGACCGCTGTGCCCAGTTGACGGGCTTGTCCTTTGACGTCGTCTTGCGCGACGTCTTTCTTCCCCTGACGAGTGGGGCAACACTCGTCCTGCCAGCCGACTCTCTGGAGCCGGCTTCGGAACAGACCTTGTCGTGGCTGGACAGCGAGAACATCACGCTCTTTCACGGTGTTCCTACGCTAGCGCAGAACTGGCTCGGTGACACAAGCAACAATACACGCCTCCGTCATTTACGCTGGGCATTTTTTGCAGGAGAACCCTTAACCTCTACGCTCGTGCAGCAATGGCGTAAAGCTTTCCCTGAAGCGGGCGAGATTGTTAATCTCTATGGCCCGACAGAGACGACCCTCGTGAAATGTTTCCAAGTCATACCGCGCGAGCCATTTCCTGGCGTCCAACTGGTCGGTAGGCCTTTACCGCAGACCCAGGCGTTAGTGGTGAATAGCCGTGGTCGGATCTGCGGCGTGGGTGAGCCCGGTGAGATTGTCTTACGCACCCCCTTCCGCACTCGGGGTTATCTCAACGCACCCGACGAGACGACACAACGGTTCATCCCGAATCCCTTCCGCTCCGATCCTCGCGATCTTGTGTATCGTACCGGTGATGGTGGCCGTTATCGGCCTGATGGAACGTTGGAAATTCTTGGGCGTCTCGACGATCAGGTCAAAATCCGCGGGGTACGTATTGAGCCCGACGAAGTCACCGCGATTCTTGGTCAGCACCCGCAGGTAAAGTCCTGCTTCGTTGCCGCTCACAACCGTCCCGACGAGACTCCGATCCTGGCTGCATACGTTGTTCCGCGTGGTCCGATGCCAGTAACGCCACAGGCATTACGCTCATACCTCAGTTTGCACCTTCCGGCTGCCGCGATCCCATCGGCGGTTATTTTTCTCGATGTCCTTCCCTTATCGCCCAACGGCAAGGTCGACCGCCGTGCCTTGCCCAAATTGAAACTCGTTGCCTCTGAGTCGCAGGGGACTTTTGTCGCGCCCCGCACCGAGACCGAACGGGTGTTGGCCGACATCTGGGGGAAGCTCTTGAAGCTCGCCACGGTGGGCATGCTGGATAATTTTTTCGAATTAGGAGGACACTCACTGTTAGCTATTCAGCTTGTTTCGCGGATTCAGCGGGCGTTTCACGTCACATTGCCGTTACGAAAGATTTTTGAAAGTCCCACGATTCAGAGCCTGGCTCTTGGGGTCTTAGAACAACAGGCAAAAGTACCCTCGCACGACGACGTTACAAGACTGTTAGCAAAACTGGCTTCGATGTCCGAGGAAGACGCGCAGCGAGAACTGCATGCCCTCACGTCACAAGGACAAAGTATCCCTGATGCCGCCGTCCCAACCGACTCATTCGCGTTGTCCTCGTTTCATTGTCTACAGGTCCCCTCGGAACTCTTTGGCAAGCGCGAGTGCAATCTCATCATCGTGATCAATGAACACATGGATAGGGAGAGTTTTCAACGCGTCGCTAGCGTAGTTGAGGAGTTGGATCCAAGAATTAAGGCTGTCGTTCTCCGCGACGGTGAATCTGCAACACCTGAACTCCCGGACCGTCCGACGTTAATATTCTCTCCGGCGATCATTCGCCATCGTCTGCCTCGTCCCGGCCGGGTGTTTTGCGGTTATCCCCTGAGCAAAAGCGAAGAATATGCGGCATTAACACAGAGGAAGATCCCAGTGCCACAATGGGTGGTGCTGACTGAAGGGGCGAGTCCGGATCTCTCGGGTTTTGCTGACTACGTCGTACGCAAACCCAACTACGGCGGTGGAAGTGCGGGAGTCGGCATCGTCCACCGTGATCAGGTACGGTGGAAATCTATCACCACGCATGCGACGGGAACGAACGAGTCCATGATTATCCAACAATTCGTCTACACAGGCGTATTGCCGATCAGCTATCGAGTCTCGACACTTTTTGGTCGTGTATTGAATTGCCTCAAGTACCGGGCAAACGCGACACACGTCGAATTGCCTACGCCCGCACATTTAGCATCCGCGATAAGACAAAAGACCTTTACCATCGCTGCCCCGGGCCGAGGGTGTCACGTAGAACCGTGCTTTGACGAAGAAATCATTCGGCTCGGTGAGCAAGCGCACACGGCATTCCCAGAAATTCCCCTGCTTGGCTTCGATGTAGTCCAGGAAGTGCCCTCCGGAAAACTCTATGTGTTGGAAGCCAACGCTATCGGGTATACCTGGCTCCTCTCTAAGGATAGGGAGGCGAGTTTTGGTTTCCCCCTAGAGGAGCAATTCGATGGTGTGCGCAAGGCCGCCTACATTCTTGCGGAGAAAACCCAGCAGTTCGCCGAATGACTAGGCGCACTGGTCTACGGTTTCGCAAGGAGAAAGGAACAAAGTCCTATGGACAACCGCGACATACAGGAACAACTTGCGGCGCTTTCCCCGGCCAAACGAGCACTGTTCGAATTGCATCTCAAGCAATTGAAGGGTAGCTCTCTCCTTGCCCATAGCGTTCCACGCCGAGCAACGCGAGAAGCTGCGCCGTTGTCGTTTGCCCAGCAGCAGTTGTGGATTTTGCACCAACTCGAACCTGAGAGCCCCGCCTATAATGAATCCTGCGGGTGGCACTTGCGCGGAAGACTGGATGTAGCGGCATTGCAGAACGCCCTCTCGGCAGTCGTAGCGCGTCATGAAATTTTTCACACCGTTATCACCTCGATTGACGGGAATCCGCTGCAAACCGTTGTCGCTCCACACACCGTCGAGATTCCGCTGATCGACCTCCGCGCTGGCACTGCGGCCGGTCGCGACACTGAAATACACCGTCTTCTCGGAGAAACTATACGCCGACCTTTCGATCTGTCGCGTGATCTGCCGCTGCGCGTGCTCCTCCTACGACTGGCTGACCAAGAACACATTTTTTTCTGGGTCGTGCACCATATAGCGTTTGATGGCTGGTCGGGAGCGATCTTCCGACGAGACCTCTCTACGTTCTATCGGGCTTTCTTTGCCGAGCAGGAACCATCTTTGGCGGACTTGCCCATTCAGTATCAGGATTATGCGGGATGGCAGCGACAGTGGTTACAAGGCGAGCTTTTAGAAGCACAACTCACCTATTGGAAGAAGCAGCTCAACAACATCGCGACCTTGCAACTTCCCACTGATCATCCGCGACCGGCCAGACAGACCTTCAACGGAGCACACCTTTCTGCCGCCATCCCCAAAGAGCTTGCGAACAGACTGAAAGCATTCAGCAATCAGGAAAATGCCACGCTGTTTATGACATTGCTTGCCGTATTTCAGGTACTCCTCCATCGCTATACCGGCCAGGACGATATTGCCGTAGGTAGTCCGATTGCCGGACGGACACGTCCCGAGATAGAGAACATGATCGGCTTCTTCGTCAATACTCTGGTCCTCCGCACCCAGTTTACAGGCCCCTTGCACTTCCGGGAGGTATTGTACCAAGTTCGGGAGACAGCATTAGCCGCGTACGCCCATCAAGACGTTCCTTTTGAATTGCTCGTGCAAGAACTGCAACCTCAGCGTGACCTCAGCCACTCACCGCTCTTTCAAGTACTGTTTAACTTCCGAAACATTCCAGAACAGGCCTTTGAGTTACCCGAACTTGAGATTTGCCCAATAAATGAGGAAAGCGGAGTCGCCAAGTTTGATCTCTCTCTAGCTGTGATCGATCACAACGGTGAGCTAGCAGCGACAATAGAATACAACACTGACCTCTTCCGTACGGAGACGATTGAGCGGATGCTAGGTCACTACCACACGCTCCTGCAAGCAGTCGTGGCCACGCCGGACGAGCCGATTGCGACTCTTCCTCTGTTAACGTCGGCCGAGGAGCACCAGTTGTTAGTAGAGTGGAACTCCACAAAGCGTGACTATTCACATGACCTCTGTGTCCATCACCTCTTCGAAGCCCAAGTAGAGTGCACTCCGGACGCCGTAGCGGTCGTGTGCGAGGGCCAACACCTCACTTACCGTGAACTCAATACCCGCGCTAATCAGCTCGCCCATTATCTACGGCGGCGTGGCGTTGGCCCAGAAGTCTTGGTGGGCCTCTGTGTTGAGCGCTCCATAGAGATGATGGTCGCGCTGCTGGGTATCCTCAAAGCTGGCGGCGCCTATGTCCCGCTCGATCCTGCCTATCCTCAAGAGCGCCTGACATTCATGCTCCAGAATGCACAAGTGACTGTCCTCGTAGCGCAAGCGCAGTTACTCTCCAAGTTGCCTGCCCTCAAGTGTCCCGTGATTTGTCTGGACACCGATTGGTCGATTATTACGCAGGAGAGTGTTGCAGCCCCCATCGCGGGCGCAACTGCGGAGAACCTCGTCTACATGATCTATACCTCGGGTTCGACCGGCCAGCCCAAAGGAGTACAAATTCCCCATCGCGCGCTTAGTAACGTCTTGCATGCCACAGGGGGGCAGCCTGGTATGAGTGGCCACGACACCCTGCTCGCGGTCACGACCTTATCCTTCGACATCGCCGCCTTAGAACTGTTCCTCCCGTTAACCGTCGGGGCGCGCATAGTGCTCGCCAGTCGGGAGGCCGCCACTGATGGGCGGTTACTGCAGCAACACTTGGCCACCTCCGGCGCGACGCTCATGCACGCCACGCCTTCTACGTGGCGAATGTTGATTGACACCGGATGGCCAGGGAATCCACAGCTCACGATGCTGTGCGGGGGGGAGGCTCTGCCGCAAGAGTTAGCGCGAGAGTTACTGCCCCGGGGCGCAGCGCTCTGGAATCTGTATGGACCAACGGAAACCACGATCTGGTCGACCCTGAGCAAAGTGGACACTGGCGAACGTCACCCTACTCTCGGGCGACCACTAGCCAACACGCAGCTCTACCTTCTCGATCCCCACCTGCAACCAGTTCCGATTGGCGTCCCCGGAGAGCTGTACATTGGGGGGGATGGGTTAGCACGCGGGTATCTCCACCGACCCGAGCTAACCATCGAGAAATTCATCCCCCATCCTTTCAGTCTGGAGCCGGGGGCACGACTATACCGGACGGGCGACCAGGCACGTTATCTGCCCGACGGGAACATTGAGTTCTTGGGGAGGCGCGATCAGCAAGTCAAGCTGCGGGGGTTCCGCATCGAATTAGGCGAGATCGAGAGTGTCCTGCGACAACAGCCGGCCATCCGCGACACCGTTGTGGCCCTGCGGGAAGACGCGCCGAGGGACAAGCGCCTCGTCGCCTACCTGGTCTCTGCGCCATGCCCTCCTCCTACAGTCAGTGAGCTACGGAGTGCGTTGCAGAGGAAGCTGCCCGACTACATGATCCCCTCCGCCTTCGTGTTCCTGGACACTCTGCCGCTCATGCCCAATGGCAAGCTCGACCGCCGGGCGTTGCCGCCCCCAGAATCGACCCGCCCGGTGTTAGAGCAGGCTTTTGTGGCCCCACGCACCCCGGAGGAGGAAGTGATCGCTGGTATTTGGGCACAAGTCTTAGGCCTTGAGCGTGTGGGGATCCATGACAATTTCTTTGCGTTGGGGGGGCACTCGCTCAAAGCCACGCAAGTAGTGTCGCGCATACAGGCAGCCTTGCAGATTGAACTCTCCTTACGCACGCTATTTGAGGCTCCCACGGTGGCGGGGCTGGCGTCGGTCCTTGGCAGTCAGCCGAGAAGGGTTCTGGGGAGGATCACCAGACAGCCCCGGGGGACAGCGCCGCGCTAGTGGTGGACCTGACGATCATGAGGGACTAACACCCGACGGAAGTTTTGTAACCACTTGTTCGGCCGACATCGGGGCAATCGTCAGGAGGTCCATGATCCGTCGTCGCGGAGTACGATCAAACGTAGGCATGATTGGGGAGGGCATATGGCTATACGCCCTGGCGCGCTTCACTTTAGGTGACCAAGTTTGACGAACAAGACACACCCGTCAGAGCTATAGGGACGATGCTGGCTGCCCGGTGGATTACGGAGGTACGTGCCGGCGGGATACACCCCGTTCTCATCGGCAAAAGTTCCTTCGAGGACTAAAATTTCTTCTCCACCCGTATGCGTGTGCACGGGAAATGATGCACCCGGAGCATAGCGGACAATACTGGTTGCCAGTCTTTTTTCCTCGTCACGAGTCAAATAGCGCCGTTCGACTCCTTGTGCAGGGGAGGGCTCCCACGGCAAGTCTCTAGTCTGGAGTGCGATCGTTTCGTTGACGTCTACGCGGAGTGACATGGCTTCTTCCTTTACCTCAGGGTAGACTTAAAACCCGCCCCTACTTGAATGCGTGAAATGTCAAAATCGTGAATGTCTCTCGCACATGGGGAATCTTTTGGATTTGCTCGGTGACTAAATGTGAGAGATCATCGAAGTTTTCGACGTACAGCTTTACTAGGAGGTCATACTCACCGGAAATTGAGTACGCTTCGGAAAAACTTTGCAAATCTGTCACCCGATCTGCGACTTCGGCCAGCGTCCCAGGGTCGGTCTTCATCATAATGAAAACAGCACGCATAGGATTCCTCCTGTCGAACAGGGCACAACATATAACACAAACCGCCGAAAAAGTCTGTCTTTCAGCTCAGCATGCTGAGAATCGTGGAGAAGTACTCTTGCAAGATCACTTCGTGCGATAGTGCCGTTCTTCCCACAGCGTGAGACTGAGCAGCGTCCACAGTTCCCTCTCATAATGGGCTTGCGCCGCGAGATGACGATCAAACATCCGCTGCACCATTTTGGTGTTGAGCGGAAGGCCGAGAATCTCCTTCCGTGTTAATACAATATCTTCGAAAACTGGCCGTAAGGGGCTCCTCAGCCAAGCCGCCATCGGAATGTCAAACCCGCGCTTGGCCCAGGTTTGGCGATGGACATGGCGCGCTAGGGCATGCCGGAGAGGAAGCTTGCCGACTTGTTGCGCTATGTCTAAGCAGGAGCGCCAATCTATTCGCAAGGCAGTTGCTATAACCTCTCTGTCCAAAAGGGGCACGCGTACCTCAAGGGAGCGAAACATGCTGGCGCGATCTACCTTCAGCAATACCCGTGTGAGATGACCTCTGAATTCATTCCATCGTAGCCACTGCGCCGCCGGCGTGACCTCCCATCCTGAGTAGGTGAAAAGTGAAAAATCTGGTGGCCACGGAGGAAGGTCTGGAAGGAGTTGGTGGAGCCAACCTTCGGAGAGCGAATGCTTGACGCGATAAAAGTCGCCCACATTGGTTGGCAAACGTGGATCCTGAAGCTTCGCCGCCACCGCGAGAAACTTGTTCACACGCTGTCGCGCCTTCGGTTTTTCAAGATATTGATCGAGGTCGCTGGTGAGTTCTAATGCCAAGGCGAAGCGCCCAGCATATCCCCAGAACAATTCATCTCCACCGTCACCTGAGAGTACCACCTTGACCTGTTGGCGAGCGAGTTGGGAGACTAACATGGTAGGAAAAATAGAGTAATCTGCCAAAGGTTCGCCGCACGCGGCAACGACATCGTCCAACATGTCTAAGGACTGATTTGGCGTGACGTGCTCCACGATGTGTTCAACGCCAATTTCTCGCGCATAGGCGACAGCATCAGGTGACTCGTCCAAGTGGTCGCCATTAGTACCGATGGTGAAAGCCTTCAACATGTCGGGCGTCGCAATTCGCGCCTTGGCGGTTACTAGCGGAGAATCAATTCCACCAGAGAGAAAGGTTCCTACGGGAACGTCACTGATCAATTGTCGGCGCACCGCAGCGGTTACGGCAGCATCGACGGCCTCGTATGCCTCTGCCCCAAACAGATCAGGTTCCTGGTACACCGGAAACTCAAAGAAGCGTCCACGCCGTACCTGATGTTCACTTGTACTCTCTAGCCAACTCCCCGGCTCCAACATATACGATTTTTGCAGCAAGGCGTACGGCGCGGGAATGTACCCAAGGCGGAGGTAGAGACCTAGAGCACTGGGAGAAATCTCCGCTTTCTGGCCCCAAGGATGCGCAAGTATCTGGTCATATTGCGAGGCGAAGAAGACTCCTTGAGATGTCTGTATATAGTAGAGCGGCTTGATTCCAGCATGATCGCGGGCCAACAGTAATCGCTTTTCCCGTGAGTCATAAAACCCCAAGGCAAACATGCCGTTGAAACGAGACAAGGCTTCCTCTCCCCATCGAGCAAGAGCATAGAGAACAACCTCCGTATCGCCAGTCGACCGGAACCGAACCCCTTCTTTCTCTAATTCTTGCCGTAAGGAGCGAAAATTGTACACCTCACCATTGTAGACAAGGGCGTATCGCTCATCCTGGGTCAGCATAGGCTGATGACCAGATGCTGAAAGATCCAGAATGGCGAGGCGACGAAAGCCGAGCGTGCAATACTGCCGGTCACTCCACAAGCCCTCATCATCAGGGCCACGACGAGCCATGAGAGAAAGCAAACCAAGGAGAGTGGCTTCCTTGTGGCTTCCAGCTTCTGCACTCGGAAACGTCAGTTGCCCGATTATGCCGCACATGGGAATCCAGGACGTGAGCGAATGTCGTTGAGGTTCAGACCTGACCTCCTCCGAGTTGTCGGTACAATGCATCGTAGGCATCGACACAGCGCTGCCAACCGAATGCCTCCTGTACTCGGCCACGCGCATTCTGCCCCATTTGTACCGCGACAGTTGGATGCTCCAACAAAAACGCAATAGCGCTAGCTAACTCAGCGTGATCTTCAGGGGGAACCAGGAGACCGGTTTGCTGATGCACGATGATCTCCGAAAGTCCTCCGACTGGTGTGGCGACGACCGGGCGCGTCATCATGGCCGCTTGTAAGGCTACCGATGGCAGTCCTTCCCAACGCGAGGGCATGAGAACCATCGTTGCAGTATTCAGGAGCGCAGGAACATTATCCGGAGCGATCCAACCCAAAAGTTCAACTTTTCCCTCTAGGTACCGTTCAGTGATTAAACGCTCTAAATGAGGCCGTTCTGGACCATCGCCGGCGATGCTCATACGCACTTCTGGGAAACGATCAATGATCGATACGAAAGCAGCAAGCGCGAGGTCAAATCCTTTCTGACGAACAAGTCGCCCCAGGCAAAGCAGGCGTGGAGCCTGAAACGGGAGAGGCTCTGGCGGCACGGGGATCGCGTCGAGCCCATTAGGGATAAGCGATGAACGAGAGATAATGTCGGGCTCGCTGCAACGCGCTTGATTCAAGACTGTTGCCGCTTTGCCAGTCACCCAATCGGCCGAGCGCAAAACTCGCCTCACAGAATTCGCTTCGGCCACGCGACTCGGCAGTTCGTTAATCAACGTGACCAACAAGCGAGTCGGATAGGCGTTGCTTGTATTCAGATGGAAAAAGACGTTTGTCGGGCCAGGGCCGTGAATGTGGATCAAATCCGGCGCGAAGGAACGTTTTAACTCAATAACTTGCTGCCGCACTGCGAGCAGACGGTCAACCGCGATGCGTTCTACCAAGGCTGTCCAAAATGGGAACCGGGATATCTGAATCCCCTTGTAACAGTCTTTCCCGAGAAGATCGGGAGAATCCCGGCGGGTCATAACCAGAAACTCGTATCCGCGTTCCTGTAATGCTTGCAATAGGTTCGTAGCAAAGATCTCTGCGCCTCCGATATGGGGCCAAAACAACTCTGACCAGAAGAGGACTCGCATCATTTTCTTTTCCTTACATGCTAAGAAATGAACGGACGCGATGAAGGCCACGAATCAGTTCCTGGCGGAGTGCTATCTTTAGTCGCCGGCAAGAAGACTGTGGTGCAAGCAGGATGACACCCGGCTGGCGGCGACACAGTTCTTCCGGGATTTCTGCTGAAGCGATTTCCTCTGCTACCCGTGTGAGGTCTGCCGCTAAAGTTGGAAACCCTAACTCGCCAGCCATTTCTACCATCGTGGGCATCCACCGCAGATAATTTCGACGTGCCGGCTCTGCACCAAACCAATATAGGACACCAAGATCCGATAAGTCCTCCAGTTCATTCACGAGACGCAGCAAAAGAACCTCTCGATCAATCGGCCCAAAATGACGAAAATTTTCTTGGATAGTAGAAATAGTTTTGGAATTCCACCGCAGAGCAGTATACCGTGCGACATACTCCTCTACCTGATCTCCCACAACCTGTCTAACTTGGACGCGTTTCTCTACAGATATTCCTTTCGGTTCCTTCCCAAAGTCGCCGTGTTCGTAAACTGCATGGAGAAGAGCCGCGGCAATGAGTTTTTCCGCAGAGTGCAGGGAAGCGAGAATACTCGCCGTTCCCACAAGGTGGGCGATAAATGTCTTCCCACAGGGCCGATAGAGTCCGGTGCACAGCTGGCAGGCAAGATCGTAGGCATTACTGATGACCGTCAGCTCAGGGTTCGAGTACCCTTCGTGTTGAAGCTGGTCAAAGAGCTGAACATTCGTTTGTGCGTAAGGAGACATGGATTTCTCGCTTCTTCGGCATTAACAGGCGTGGTGGAGCCATTTCCTCGCGTTTAAAGCTGAGCGCACCTGGGATAACCTGTGACTAAGCTTCGGTCGAAGTATGATCCACAGCCGTCCACGATAAGACCTTGGAGTCATTATCCCAGAGCGATTCAATGGTCTGCCTGTGAGTTGCATCGCCGGAGTACGAAGTGCCTGCTCCAATTCCGTTGCCCAAGTAGGAAACCCGACTTGCTCGGCCACTGCCCTCAGATGAAGAAGGTTGCGGTCCTTATACTCATGGCTCAGGCAATGGTCTAATCGCTCCGCCAAGACGATGAGCAGAACCTGGCGGTCAATCGGATCGAGGGCATCGAGCTGCTCGCGGATGGGAGAACTGGACTGTGAGAAAAGGTCGGTGGAAAAAGAAACAACAAGCCGATTAATCGTTGGAAATCTATAGACATATTCTTCTACTGCCGCTCCAACTGCCTGCCTGATCTGTTGACGCCTCGCAACGCAAGCGCCTTTTCGTCCATCTCCGAAGTCACCATTGTCATAAGCATTATGAATAAGACCCGCGGCCGCCACCTCTGCTGGGAGGTGGAGAGCACCCAGGATGCTCGCGGTTCCGACTACATGGGCGATTTGCGTTCGACCGGAACCAATAAAGTACCCAGAGTACAATTGCGTGGCCAGTTCGTAAGCATCGCGGACGAGGCTCAGTTCAATGTTCGCATAACCGTCATGGCGAAGCTGATTGAAGAGTTGGATGTTCGTCTGTGCGTACATAAGGTCTTTCTCAATACCTGGTAAACATCGATTTCTTCTTTTTACTTTTCACTCAGTTAGTTCTTTATGCAAAAGAATAGTGGCCCTTCATTCGCCGGGATCGCATAATGTGTGACTTTGTCACCAGCTACGTCAGTAGGAGAGTAGCTCTTTACCTCGAACCCTGCTTCCTTCAGCCGGTCCACAAAATCAGGTCCGTAACGTCTGATATGATCACTTTGGCCAAATAGTCTTTCACGCTCTCCTGGCTCAGTAATGGAAGGGTCCTCGAATGTCGGGTCTAATGTAAGTGGGACAAGGAATACTGCCCATCCCTTTCGTCGCAAAACCCTCCAACATTCACGTATAGCCTTTCTATCATCCAAAACATGTTCGAGCACATGGCTGCAATAAATTATATCAAATGATTCATCTGGGTATTGGATGTTTGTTATATCAACTTTCTCACGTGCAGATGGGGTGTAAAGATCGGCTGTGAGGTATTCCAGGTTGATGAGTTTACTCAGACGTTCTGAGATACACGGTTCTGGGGCGAAGTGGAGCATTCTCTTCGGTCGACTATCGAACAAGTCGGTCGATTGTTTAAAGAAAAGCCATATCAGGCGATGCCTCTCCAATCCTCCACATACCGGGCATTGAGCATTGGGGCGAGGAGCAAGTCCAAAACTGGAAAACGTAGGTGAGGAATGCTCGCAAATTGGGCAATACAAAAGAGGGTAGTATGGGAATTTTCGCTTTACGTACTGCTTGATCGTTACCGGAAGTAGTCTCTTGATCAACTTAAACATCGTGATGAGTCCTTCTATCAAGGCCGTACAAAAACTCCACAAGCAGTAACCCAAGTAGAAACGTTACGGACTTTATACTCTTCTGTTTTACTGCTAGGGCCTGTATTGCTATGCGCATCGTTATTACTGGCGCAGCTGGGATGATCGGAAGAGAGATAGTAGAGGAACTTTCTGGTCACCACGAACTTTGCCTCATCGATCGTGTCCCCGTGCCTGGGAAACAGTCCATTGTCGCTAACCTGGCTCGAACCAGTGCCACAAAGGGCTGGCGGTCCTGGATCAGGTTCAAGAAGCCTCGGTGGGAGGACCTTTTCGCAGAGACCGCCGTCGTCCTCCATCTCGCAGCAGAGATATGTGATTATCTGCCTTGGTGGCAAGTATTTCCCGACAATGTTCAGGCAACGTGGAATGTCATTGAAGCTGCCGCGCAACATGGGGTGAAGCGTGTCGTTTTCGCCAGTTCAAACTGGGCGGTAAAATCTCTGGAATTGGCCTTAGCGCCAAACTGTTATCTTCCCGATGGACCAAAAATTGGCTCAGATGCCTCGCCCCGCCCACTTACTCCTTACGGGGTTTCAAAGACATTAGGAGAGGTCACTGGCCGTATGTTTGTAGATGATCACCGGCTAGCCTCATTTATCGCGGTGCGGATTGGCTCTTATCACTTGGCTGTCCCGCAAAACGAAAGAGATCGGCGGCTGTGGATTGGCCCGCAAGATCTCCGCAGTCTACTACGACGTTGTGTGGAGGCAGAAGTTGAAGGGTTCCATGTTGTCTATGGCGTCTCTGCCCAACCAACTGCGCCGTACGATCTCTCGTACACGCGTCAGTTGCTCTCCTGGGAGCCTCAACAAACGTTCGTCACCTCTCAGGAGTAAAAGTGGGAGTTACGGTCTTTTCCGGGGGATGTCATGCGATTCCTGCAGGTGCTTAAAGATTTGAAGAAAGTGTGGCAGTACTTCTCTTTCTTTCGTCAACTCCTGGAGAATCCGCCTCCTACGGTGCCGTATCAACCGTCCAAACACGAACTCCAGCAAAGTAAACAGCAATTGGAACGGATTCTTCTCGAAAATATTCTCCCTTTTTGGTATCCGAAACTTCTCGACCCGATCGTTGGAGGCTATCACATCAACCACGACCTGCACGGCCAATGGCTTGGACCAGCGAACAAGATTCTGGTCCCGCAAGCTCGCACGGTCTGGTTCTTCTCTTCTTTGTCAAGGTCACGGTACGGGACAAAAGACCACCTTGAGTTTGCCCGGCACGGGTATGAGTTTCTCCGTAACCACATGTGGGATAAAGAGTATGGCGGGTTTTATTGGGAGCTCGATTCAACGGGACGGGTCCCCGTTAACTCCGACAAACACCTGTATGGCCAAGCCTTCGGGATCTCCGCATTATCGGAGTATGCGAAGGCTTCAGGCGATGCCTCGGCATTCTCCCTCGCTCAAGAGCTATTCCAGCTTTTAGAAACATACGCTTATGACCACCAACATGGAGGATATGAAGAATTCTTTCAACACAATTGGACCCCAGTGTCGGCCAATCGCAAAGGTTTCCGCAGCGTCCCTCCAGGCATCAAGACCATGAACGTCCACTTGCACCTCATGGAAGCAATGACGCCTCTATATATTCTCACCAGAGAGAGGCTGGTGCAGCAGCGACTCGTCGAGCTCATCTTGGTGCAAAGTAACGCAGTCGTCCGCAAACCTCTTTCGGCCTGTACTGATCAATACCATCCGAACTGGACGCCGCTCCGTGGTCCCCAGTTCGATCGTGTTTCCTATGGTCACGATCTTGAGAATGTCTGGCTGCTCGGTGAGGCGTGCAAGGCGGCAGAAGTCTCTAGCGCACCACTCTTAGATCTGTTCCAGGTGCTGTTTCGCTATGCTTTACAGTATGGCTTCGACGAGCTGCATGGAGGCTTTTACGATAGCGGCCCCTTTCATGCACGTGCTGATCGATTAGAGAAGATCTGGTGGGTGCAAGCAGAAAGTTTAGTCTGCGCCCTCTACTTATATTCTCTTACCGGGGAAGAAGTGTATTGGTCGTGTTTCTCCCGCACGTTAGCGTGGATCAGTCAGAGGCAAGTGGATTGGGAGCATGGCGAGTGGTACACGCGGATCTTGACAACAGGCGAGCCTGTCGACGCGAAAACAGGACCGTGGAAAGCCCCGTATCATAATGGGAGAGCAATGTTGCGGTGTCTGGAACTGCTTGCTTCTTTTCCCATGTTGCCTCTTTTTGCTATACCCCCGGCAATTAAGCTATGATGAGGCCCCAAGGAAGGGAGACTGCTCATGTTGACTCCGGATACCCGTTTCCACCTGAACGAGCAAGAAATCGCCGCGAAAGTGATCGACGGGGAGGCGATCATCATTAATCTCGCTACTGGCAACTATTACAGCATGGATAACGTAGGCGCCTTCTCCTGGGAGAAGCTCGCTGGAGGACATAGTTTACAAGAGGCCGCTACGGCAATTTCGGCTCACTACGAAGTCTTGTATGAGCAAGCGCTGGCGGACGTTGAACGACTGACCACAGAACTCCTCCAAGAGAGTCTTCTGATCGAGTCAGATACGGAAAGAGCGACAGAACCCCTTACTGCAACGGAAAGTCAACAAAGACTTCCGTATGCTCCTCCCGTGCTCAACATCTACCGTGATATGGGCGATCTGCTCGCCCTTGATCCGCCCACGCCGGGACTCCAAGACCTCACTTGGAAAGAGCCCAACGACAAGTAATTCCATCCATCCGCTCCGAGCAACAACGGAAAAGAGCTGCTCATGATCCAGCCATTGATCAGTTGCATCGTGCCGGTCTTCAATGGCGAGCGCTATCTGCGAGACGCATTAGAGAGCGTTTTCCAGCAGACCTATCAGCTACTGGAAGTTCTCGTCGTAGACGATGGCTCGATAGATAGCACGACAGCCATTGTGGCGAGCTATGGTAACCAAGTACGCTACTTTAAGCAGCCCAATGCTGGGGCCCCGGCAGCCCGGAATCTTGGGTTGAAGGCAGCACGAGGAGAATTTATCGCCTTTCTTGATGCCGATGACCTGTGGCATGAAGAGAAATGCGCTCGACAAATCGCTTGTTTCCAGTCTCATCCGAAACTCGACCTGTGTGTGACACACCTGCAAAATTTTTGGGGTCCAGAGCTACGAGAGGAGGAAAAACAATTTCGCGACCACCGTCTCTCGCAGCCGTTGCCGGGCTATATTACGCAGACCCTTCTGGCTCGACGTACCCTCTTTGAGACAGTAGGATATTTTGACGACACGTTACGAGTCGGGGATGTTGCCGATTGGTTTCTGCGTGCGGCTGAACGCAAGGCAACAATGGAGTTGCTCCCGGATGTCCTGGTGTACCGCCGCTTACATGAAGCCAACATCTCGGTGGAAGCAGGGAGTCGGCGTATGACTCCGATCATGCAGAATTCCCTGCTGCAGGTCGTTAAGGCTTCTCTTGATCGCAGACGTCAACAGGAAACTGCCGCTACTCCGCTGCAATTTCCACCCTCGGATTGGCGCAGAAAACGGGAGTAGCTTCATGCCGACAACAAGCTAAGGGCTCCAGCACAATGCGGGTGCTATTCTGGCTAGAAACGTTTTGGCCTACCATTGGAGGCATCGAAGTTCTTGCCACCAAGCTCTTATCAGCTCTTCGTGAACGCGGGTGCGAGAGTATAGTAGTTACCCCGTTACATGATTCTTCCCGTCCCATGCAGGATCACTACCAAGGGATTCCAGTTTATCGTTTTCCTTTTGCTCTCGCTCATAACAACCTTAGTCGGCTCCTCACACTACGGCAGCAAGTAGCAGATCTGAAGCGTGCCTTTCGACCAGATGTGATTCACATCAATGCTCTTGGTCTTAGTGGATTCTTCCATCTGACAACCGCTCAGGTGTATTCTGCGCCACTTTTGGTCACTCTGCATGATGACCGGCTTCGTGACGATCAGCTCGATCTGCCGGTAGACAACGATGTCCTAGCAGGACGGATACTGCGCTCGGCAGATTGGATCTCTTGTGTCTCGACCGCTGTACGTACGGAAGTCTGTCGTGTACTCCCAGAAATTGCTGCTCGGTCGTCTACCGTTCATAATGGCCTAGATCTTCCTGCTCTTCTTCCCATTCCTCTGCCCATTCGTGCTCCACGACTTTTATGCTTAGGGCGGCTTGTTTTCCGCAAAGGATTTGACGTCGCGCTTTCTGCCTTCTCTCTCGTCACTCATCGTTTTCCCGATGCCCGTCTGCTCATTGCTGGCGATGGGGCCGCACGTTCTGCATTGGAGCATCAGGCGGCTGAACTCGGTCTCGCGGAGGTGGTTGACTTTATTGGCTGGGTTGCCCCTGAGCAGGTGCCGGCCTTAATCAATACCACAACGGTCGTGGTCATGCCGTCTCGGCGAGAACCGTTTGGCTTAGTTGCCTTAGAAGCCGCGCAGATGGCGCGCCCGATTGTCGCGACTCGAGTGGGCGGACTCCCTGAAGTCGTCGAGCATGAACAAACTGGTTTGTTGGTCGAAAATGAAAATGTTCACCAACTCGCCGAATCGATAGCGAGACTACTCGAGCACCCCGAAACCGCCGTACGACTCGGTCAAACCGCTCGTCGTCGAGCAATAGAACGATTCAGTTGGGATCATTGTGTCGGTGCCTACGAGGCCCTGTATCGCCAACTGCTAACCGACTCCTAACGCTAGCTCACATCAATCATACGATGAATCCTCACGGAAACGACCCCATTCACTACGACCATTTAGAAAGCATACGAGGGGACATCTCGTTTGATGGCGCCACCACTTTCAGCACCTTGCAGACGGCTTTCTCGAAAGCTCTCGTGAGCAATCGAGAGAACTCGCGCGAATTCTTTTTCACCTTCGCGGGACAGCGCGTGCACGTGCATATTGTCGGACGGGAGCTCGCAGCCCATATCACTTCCGCTTTCTCTCACCTGCAAACCGACAGCATAGTACCGGGTACGGCCCAACTGACGATTGAGTTGTGGGATGAATGCGCAACCGGCGTGCGTTGTCAGGTGCGCTTTCCGAACGACCAGTTAAGAGGGACCGATGTCATTGCTACGTCTGTTGATCAACGCTTCCTCGTGCAACAACAGCCTAAAACGTTCGCGTGCCTCGATCGCATCACGAGTCATATTATTGGCGCAATCGACTGGAGCAAGCCGATTGGCGTCTACGAACAAGCAAAACCCTTATCGAAAGTACTACTAGAGTGGCATAACGACCACCATATACAGATCATCCATGCTGGCTTAATTGCTCGGCGGAGCCAAGGGATACTCTTTGTCGGCAAAAGCGGGGCCGGAAAATCGACTTCCACTCTCGCCTGTGTCTGTGGAGGATTTTCCTCTTTGAGTGAAGATTACGTCGGCTTACAGCGCGGAGCTGACGGCGCGTTTCACGGTCACAGCTTATACAACTCAGTCTTTTTGAATCAGTACCAGTTGCAACAGTTCCCTGGCCTGACGCCGTATGTCATCAAAGGACGGCCGGATGAAAAAAAAGCTGCGGTCTTTCTCGCTCACATCTTCCCAACTCAACTTGAACGAGTCGTGCCAATCCGTGCCTTACTAATCCCCCGTATCGTGCACACACCAGCGTCACAGCTCTCTCCCGCTTCGAAAGGGCAAGCTCTGCTCGCCCTGGGTCCGAGCTCGCTCCTGCAGATTTCTAATCCACGAGGGGGACGCAGTTTTCAGACACTCGCGCAACTCGTCGAGCAAGTTCCCTGCTATTGGCTTGATACAGGCTACGATCTCACCTCGATACCTCGTTGTATCGAAGAATTCTTCGCGGAAAGAATCCTCTTATGGAAGCAAATCTAATTAGTTGCGTTGTTCCCGTCTTCAACGGGGAGCGTTATCTCCAGGAGGCGCTGGAAAGCATTCTGCAACAGACCTATCGCTCTCGAGAAATCATTGTCGCGGACGACGGCTCGACGGATGGCACCGCAGCTGTGGTAGAGCGCTATGGAGGTCAAGTCCGTTATCTCCGGCAAGCGCAAGCCGGGTCTGCCGCAGCGCGTAACCTTGGACTGAACGCCGCTCGTGGAGAGTTCATCGCCTTTCTTGATGCTGATGACCTGTGGCATCCGGAGAAATTACGCTTGCAGATGGCCCGGTTTCAGGCGCGCCCAGAACTCGATCTCTGTATCACCCTTGTACAAAATTTCTGGAGCCCTGAACTACAAGATAAAGTTGTGCACTTTGAAAAGCACGCCCTCTCTCAGCCGTTTCCCGGATATGTGACTCAAGCCTTGTTAGCTCGGCGAGCTGTTTTTGACGCCGTAGGTCGATTCAACCCGGGCTTGCGGCACGGGGACGCAAAAGATTGGTTTCTCCGTGTCGCTGAGCACGGAACAGTGTTAGAAGTATTGTCTGATATTCTTGTGTATCGTCGCTTGCACGAGACCAACATCAGTCATCACAAAGGGGCGATAAACCGTGAAGAACATCTCCAGATCATCAAAGCCTCTCTCGATCGCAGACGTCGTCAGAGTGAAAGAGATCCAGTACGTCATCAGCTGCCAGCGACCCAATTTCGAGAGAAGCCAGAGAAGCAGTGAAGCGAGCTTACGCGGAGTGCCAATTGCTCGCAGCGTTTCTGTGGAGGCGAGGGAAAGACCGTGATCGTGAGACCTCCATTAGCAGATGCGCTCTCCGTTCTTCTCCCAATGCCGGACCAGACGCTCCTTCTCCAGGCATGTTTGTACTCGGGTACGGCTGGACGCAAGGCGTGCGCAGCGTGGTTGGAACAACAAGGTGAACGTCAGCACGAACCTCAAGAGGAATTCGTCAAGAGTCTACTCCCATTACTCTTCAGCGCGTTACGACGCTCGGAAATAGAGGTCAATCATCTTTTTCTCACTATCCTACGAACTGCTTCTTTGAGGGAGGAACTTCGTACGAAGACCTATCGCCGGATTTGCCGCGAGGTTTTTTTGGCGCTCGCCACCGCAGCAATCCCCCATATTGTCGTCCGCGGTGCGGCATTGTCCGATACGGTGTATAGCGACCCCGCTTTGCGACACAGCCACGACATCGATATTCTTCTTGGAGAATCCGACTCATCTCGCACCATCTCCCTGTTATCTTCGCTGGGATTTGCTCGGTCCAGCAAAACGGAGTCCCCGAAGTGGAACGATATTCAGCTGATACACACGTCCGGTCTTCCCCTTGTGCTCCACCGTCATCTTTTCGGTGTTGCTCCCTACAATACTGACTCGGCGAACATCTGGGCGCGCAGTCAACTCCAAGTCGTTGCAGATGTTCCTGCCCGTATTCTGTCACCGGCTGACGCACTCCTGCACATTTGTGGCCATGCTTCATACGATCTCAGTCGCGAATCACCACGCTGGGCATGTGATGCCTGGTTTCTTATTGATCGCTATCAGGATCTGGACTGGGAAGTCTTATTGAGTGTTGCTGGGCGGAGCCGTCTCGCGCTCCCGCTGTCTGTCATGCTTGACTATTTGGCGGAAGAACTCCAGGCGCCGATTCCCAGCAGGGTCCTGACTCGCCTACACGCTGTTGCTGCACGGGCGGATACGGTCGAATGCGAACTTGCGCTCTGGGGAGCGCGATCCGGGACACGGGTGCGCTTAAGGGATATCTTTGGACTGGCGCGGGACTGGCACACGCGGACATGGATCTTCAAGCGGCTGCTTTTTCCTTCACCCAGATACTTGCGCTCGATTCAGCAAATTCCCCGGCTCTGGCTGTTGCCCTTTTACTATGCGTATCGCCCGCTGCGCTATACCGTTCGTTATGTTTGTTGGCTTTACAGAGATCATATACAATACAAATTGCTCCGCCGGAAACTCTTCCCTTCCTAGTAAGCGGCAACCTTTTTTCGGATAACACCAGAAAATTTGCTACTTTTTCTTATGCACAAACGTTTTCACTTCCTTCCTCAGCTCGTCCGCACGCTTCGTTTCGTCTGGGAAAGCAGCCATACCTGGACGCTCGCGAGCAGCGTCCTCGTCCTCACACAAGGTATCCTTGCACTGTTGACCCTCTATCTGATGAAACTGATCGTGGACGCCTTGGCTGTCAATCTGAGTGTTCCCAATCAAACAGTGACATTTGACTCCATCATTTTCTTACTCGTACTATCAGGAGTAGTGTCCCTGGTGAACTCTGGCTGCAATACGCTGGCGGACCTCTTCAGTAGTATCCAAGCCCAAGTAGTGACAGACCATATGTACGACGTGCTGCATGAAAAATCCCTGGAAGTTGACCTCGAATATTACGAGAATGCAAAGTACTATGACACTCTTCACCGTGCTCAACAGGAAGCTCCATACCGCCCGACACGCATTGTCAATGGCTTGTTACGTGTCGGTCAGAATGGTGCTTCCCTTCTGGCCATTGCTGGATTGCTGATTGCGTTTCACTGGGGAATTGTCGTGTTTCTTCTCATTGCCGCGATCCCAGGGGTCCTGGTTCGTTTATATTACTCAAACAAGATGTACCTGTGGCAACGTCAACAAACCGCGAGCGAACGTAAGGCAGTTTATTTTAATTGGCTCCTGACACGAGACCAACATGCCAAGGAGATTCGCCTCTTTGATCTTGGCACACTGTTTATCAACCAGTTCCGTGAGGTCCGCCGGCAACTGCGCAACGCACGATTTCGTCTTGAGCGCAAAAGGACATTCGCTGAGCTTATTTCCCACGCCAGTACAACATGCGCAGTCTTTGGTATCTATGCATTCCTGGCAAATCGCACCTTCCAAGGACTGACCACACTGGGTGACCTGGTCATGTATTACCAAGCGGTACAGCGAGGGCAGCTCTTCTTAAGCGAAGTTTTGAACGGTCTGACCGGCCTGTATGAAAACAATCTCTTTCTCTCCAATCTCTACGAGTTTCTCGACTTGAAACGAAAGATTGTCGAACCACTTCATCCGCTGCCGGTCCCTCACCCTATACAGACTGGCCTGGTATTCGATCAGGTGAGCTTTCGCTACCCGACGGTGACGAAGAAAGTACTTGATGAGATCTCGCTCACTATTCGCCCAGGAGAACATATTGCCTTAGTCGGAGAGAATGGCGCCGGAAAAACGACACTCATAAAACTCCTCTGCCACCTCTATGATCCCACAGAGGGACGAATCACTGTTGACGGGATTGATATTCGACAGTTTGCTTCAGCCAAACTGCGCCGAGAAATTAGCGTCATTTTTCAGGACTATGCCCATTACCAGTTGACCGCCCGAGAAAATATTTGGTTTGGCGATGTTCACCTTCCTGCACACCACGAGGATATTCTCGCCGCCGCACAGCAGGCCGGCGCCGACCGGGTCATTAACGGTCTCGCAAACGGCTACGATACTCTTCTGGGAAAGTGGTTTGAGGGCGGGGAAGAACTCAGTATCGGCGAATGGCAGAAAGTTGCGTTAGCGCGAGCTTTCCTTCGTGATGCACAAATTATCGTCCTGGATGAACCCACGAGCGCACTAGATCCAGAAGCCGAGTATGAAGTATTCCAAAAATTTCACCAACTAACAAAAGGCCGGACCGCCATCCTCATCAGTCATCGGCTTTCAACGGTGCGTATGGTAGACCGCATTTATGTACTTGAGAAGGGGCGAGTTATCGAAAGCGGTGCCCACGAGGAATTGATAGACCGTGACGGAAGATACGCGCATCTCTTCGCCACGCAAGCCCAATACTATCGATAACGCGCTCGGCTCCCCGCTAACCACACCGCGGGAAAGGTTCGCAATGTGGCCATAGCGTCTTCTCTGGAAAGTCAACTATTACTCTGCTGTGCTCGGACTCGACTTGATGGCGAGGCTAAAGTGCACGCCAGGCAACTGATCCAGCAAGACCCCGACTGGTCCGCCCTCCTCCAGGCTGCAGCCGCTCATGGGGTTGGGCCGTTGCTCTACAACAGTGTACGTGCAGTTGGTCAGGATGCTATTCCCCCTGCTGTTCTTGCCTGGCTTCGTCGCCATACACAACAAATTTTTATCTGGAGCAGTTTGCTGGCCCAAGAGTTAGTCAGGGTGTTAGCAATTTTTGAGGCTCACGCGCTTCCTGCTATTCCCTATAAAGGGCCGGTTCTCACGATATCCGCCTATGGCGACTTATCCCTGCGCCCATTCGCAGACCTGGATATCTGGGTGCATCAGCAAGATATGAAGAGAGGAAAGGAACTCTTGCTCTCACTAGGATACCGGATAGGGCATCCAGATGAGATACAAGACGAGGACGCGTATATTCGCACCTACCATGACTATCTGCTTGTGAAGAAAACCGCAGAGAAAGAAATTCACTTAGAGTTACAATGGGGTGTCACCGAATTCTCTTTTTCTTTCCCGATCGAGTTTCAGCCTTTATGGGAACGGTGTCAATCTGTCTCTCTTCTGGGAAGAACAGTGCCAAATCTTTCCGTAGAAGACACCCTCCTTATTCTCTGTGTTCACGGAGCGAAACACGGATGGAACAAACTCATGTGGGTTTGTGACATCGCGGAGGTACTGCGGACGAATACTCATCTCCATTGGCCCTGGCTCATAAAGCATGCAGAAGAATTGGGTGGCAAGAGGATGGTGCTCCTTGGGCTTCACTTGGCGAATCGCCTGCTCGATGCTGAGCTTCCTGAAGAGGTCAGACATCATATACAAACGGACCCTGTCGTTGCCTCTCTCGCCCCGCAGGTGCAGGAAGAATTATTTCGTGGGCATTACGACCCTGACAATCTTCTGGCCGAAAGACCATTCTTCTACATGAATCTGAGAGAACGGTGGCAGGATAAGGCGCGAGTCTTTCTGCGCTATTGCCCCGAGTATTTCTCTCGCATGGTTACACCAAACGAAAAAGATCGCGCCTTCTTACCCCTGCCAGCCCCCCTCTCTTTTCTCTACTACCTCTTGCGACCCTTGCGTCTTGTTGGAGTAGCCGCTCGACAAACACTGCAGTTTCTCCAACAGCGCTAGGTGGCCGCACGAGTCCTGACTCTTTCTCCCCGGTAAGTGAGAGAGTGAAGGAATGCTTTAGGAGCCCGTCACCAATTCTCCGCTTCCTTCCCTAACCCTTTACGTAGCCCATGCCTTCGACGATCTGACTATCACGCACCCGCATGAGGTTCACGCCGCGCACAGAATTTTGCGCGCCGTCACCCCACCAGTAACGCCAGCGAATGATCGCCCGATCATCGGCCACGAAGACGTCTTCGAGATCGAAGTGGGTATTCGGCGTAGTAGCGATCGACTGCCACAGCGCTACACAGGCTTCGCGCCCCACTTGGCGCGCGCCGTCGGGCGCTGGCGTCGTATTTTCGATCACGCAGTCCTCGGCGATCAGATCAGCCAATCCTGATGGATCATGACGCTGAAACACGTCGTTGAACCTCTCTATCACTTCGGTAGTACTTCTTTTGCTCATAACAATCTCCTTTCTGGCGAAACCTTTCCCTAAATGGACTTCACAAAGCCTCCGTCAATCCGAGATTCATGTTTTTCACCTTTCTGGTGACCGCGATCGCCGTTTGCGATACCTGCGAGCATACTTAAACACGTTCGTCGCCAGCCTCAATTACTTGCGAGGTAATGGACCTCAAATTTGCGGATTACGGAACGGCTTGCTGCTTAGACTGCCGAGCCGGCTGTTGAGTGCGTCTTGGTAGGGTACGCCACCATTCTCTGCTCAAGCCACCACGCGCAGAAACGATTGCAACAGCGCTGACGGTTGCTTTGCTCGCCACGCTACGACCAGTTCGGCCTTGGGGGTCGACCCTCGTATGGCGCGGTAGTTCACCCCTACCCTCCCAAGGTTTTGGAGCGAGGCGGGAATCACGGCCACGCCGATTCCCGCAGCGACCAAGCTCACTATCGTCGGCAGTTGCATGGCTTCTTGTACCACGTGCGGACTAAAGCGAGCCTGCTGACAGAGGCTGATAATCTGATCGTGCAGTTCTGGAGCGAGCACGCGTGGAAACAGAATGAAGGGTTCGTTCGCCAACGTACGCATCGGAATCTTCACCTGCCGGGAGAGCCGGTGACGCTCGGGCAATGCGACTACTAGAGGCTCACGCAAGACGACTTTACTTTTGAGGAGAGGGTCTGGGTCGAAGGGGCGTAAAAAGCCGACCTGGAGATTCCCATCGCGGAGCGCACGTACCTGCTGCATCGTACTCAACTCCTGCAAATGCAAGTCGACATCCGGGTACTGTTCTCGGAAGCGCCGCACGATGGACGGTAAGACACTGTAGGTCGCCGAGCCGATGAAGCCCACCAGCAAACGGCCAAGCTCTCCCTTGCTTGCGCGTCGTGCGCTGGAAATTGCATGCTCGGCTTGGGCAAGGGTGCGTTTTGCCCCTTCACGAAAGACGACTCCGGCATCCGTCAAAGAGACTCGCCGCTTGGTACGGTGGAACAGGGCCACGCCAAGCTCGTACTCCAAGCGTCGGATCATTTGGCTTAGTGGTGGTTGCGCGATATCCAGACGTTCAGCCGCACGACTGAAATGTAACTCTTCAGCGACGACCAAAAAATAACGAAGATGACGGAGTTCAATGTCCATTGATATCTGCAAAGCTATCAAAAGAGAGGGATAAATATATTGGACAGATCAGTTCCTTTCCACTATGCAAGCAGAAGGTTTGTCTCACGTAGCCCGGACCTTACGAAAGGAGTAGCCATGGGCAAAAAGTTTCATATCGCGGTAGCGGTGAGCGATATTGAGGTGACGGTGCACGAGTATTCTCGCCGTCTGGGCGCCATGCCCACCCTGGTGGTAACCAATGAGTACGCTCTCTGGCGGACCGAGACCCTCAACTTTTCAATTCGGAAGACCCAGGATGGCCCCGGCACGGTGCGCCATATCGGTTGGGAGGACCCGACCGCGGCTGGCTTTACCCGAGAAACCGACGCCAACGGTCTGCTTTGGGAACGTTTTACCGAACGGGATCAGCAAGAAGAGATCGCGCGGTTGTGGCCCGCGGCGATTGCCCAAAAGGCGTCGTAACGGCCCTCGCACTCAAAAGGAGGAGGTATGGCGACAGAGCAACAGTGGAGCCCAGAGCAGTACGCAAAAAATGCCCGGTTCGTTTCTGATCTGGGTATGCCGGTCGTGACGCTATTGGCGCCGCGCGCCGGGGAACGCATTCTCGATGTGGGCTGCGGCGATGGGCCTCTCACCAAGAAACTTGCCGAATTTGGTTGTGAGGTTGTCGGAGTCGACGCCAGTCCGGCAATGGTGGAGGCGGCGAGGGCCTTGCATCTCGATGCGCGCGTCATCGATGGACAAGCGCTGCACTTTGAGGACGAATTCGACGCGGTGTTTTCTAACGCAGCTCTACACTGGATGAAGCAGGCCGACGCAGTCATCGCCGGAGTCTGGCGGGCGCTGAAACCTGGGGGGCGCTTCGTCGGCGAGTTTGGTGGAGATGGCAACACGGCAACCGTGCTCCGTGCTCTTGACGCAGCGCTGCAACGGCGCGGTTTAGACTTCCACACTTTGAGTCCGTGGTACTTTCCTTCCGTAGCAGAATATCGAGGTAAACTCGAGGCGCAGGGATTCGTGGTCAACACGATCGCCTTGATCCCGCGACCGACACCGTTGCCGGGAAGTCTCGTCGCTTGGTTGGAGACTTTTGCGCAAAGCTTTGTTGCGCCGTTGCCGGTTGCCGAGCAAGCTAGGTTTCTCGCAGAGGTGGAAGATCAGTGCCGTTCCACGTTATGCGACGCCGAGGGGCAATGGTCAGTCGATTACGTACGTCTGCGTTTCTCCGCCACGAAACCGGAGGCAACCCGCTGAGCGATGGCAGCCTGGCGAAGCGGCGTCAATTCCGCGCCGTACTCAGCTTCGCGGCCCCGCCATTCGGGAAAGGTGATTGAGTTTTGCTGAACACGGCGTGTGCATGTTCCTCATAGGCTTGGAGCGTCGCCTCAGTCTCCGCGTCCGCCGCATAAAAGACTTCGACGTGCAGCTCCTGTAACGTCACATCGTGCGGCGTCGCCACGGTCGTGACGGTGCTAAACATCCGTGCGATCCTGCCATCCAGGTTCAGTTCCATGGGGAGGAGTAATTCTTGCGGACCTTCAAGTTCGGGCTCGCGCCAGCGAGTTGGAACACCAGGATAATTCAGGATATCCGTAATCAGCTGTTTCAGCGTATCGTCGCGTGCCCACGCCAGCCTGCGATACGCCTCATTCAACAACGCTTTGGCGCTGGCCTCCCAGTTCACAATGACCCGGCGCAGGCTATTAGGGTCAAAGAGGAGATGCAGCAAATTCACCCGCGGCGGGGTCGCCACCTGCAGCGGGACAAGGCCAGCCGGTTCTTTCCCCAGCATGAGCGTCAGAAAGCGTATAAAAGCGGCGTTCGCTATGACCACGTTCCAGTAACGATCGTGAGCGATCGCGCTGCGCGGCTCGTTCGACTGTAAAATGATCTCGATCACCGTGCGCACTTGGGCCATGCGTGGGTCCTCTAAACTAGTCTCGCCATACACCGGGGCATAGCCGGCAGCCAGGAGCAAAAGGTTGCGCTCGCGCAACGGCACGTCGAGCACGTTCGCCAAGGTGAGGAGCATTTCCCGACTCGGTGCCGCGCGGCCGGTTTCGAGAAAGCTGAGGTGGCGGGCGGAAACGTCCGCTTCCAAGGCCAGTTCGAGCTGGCTCAGGTGACGCGCTTCCCGCCATCGACGCAGCAGCGGTCCGACTCCGTTCGGCTCTACGACTATCCCATCAGATTGTGTATTCATACGTAAGACCTACCAGCCAGCTACAAGCCCGACAATTACTTCCCAGGTAATCGCTTAGGGTTTCACCTTGGATACACCATCCAGTATGCTGCCGATCGTCTTATCTACCAACCTTCTTTTTATTAAGGCTTTTTCCGCGGCTGAATTTGCGTCAGTGATGGACGGGTATCACGTCCTGGAGTCTCGCAAAGTTCGATCCGCCCCAGTCCTCTCACGTTTGCGCAGGGATCGTTGAAGTCAGGAATGACAAAGCGGATCGGTCCACCTACTGTATCTGGTAACGGAGCATCATCTTTTTGGTAAATAAGGATGGCACGCGCTTCGATCTCTGCTCGGTCAATGCTCGCCGAAAAGGTGCCATCCGATGAATGCAGCGTAACATATTTCGCCTGGGGCAGGGGGTGAGCGATGGCAAGGATTGCGCTCAGCTTGAGCCCGCGCCCTTCGCGCTTTGGTACGAGCTGACTGACATCGGCAATCTGCGCCTCGGCAGGATAGCGACTGAGATCATCCAAAGTAAGATTGAGGCGGTTCTGCACTAGGCCGTCAACGATTAGTGCGGGTATTACGCTCATTGAGAGTTCTCCTACCACTTCTTAAAGACAAAAAATACCGCTCCGACGATGAAAAGAAACCCAACCACATAATTCCATTTCAACTCTTCTTTGAGGTACAGCACCGAGAATACAGAGAAGACAATCAGGGTAATCACCTCCTGAATGGTCTTCAGCTGGGCGGCAGAGAATTGGTAAGACCCGATCCGATTCGCTGGAACCTGAAAACAATACTCAACAAACGCAATTAACCAACTGATGAGGATGACCTTCCACAGCGTAACCTCTTTATATTTGAGGTGACCATACCAGGCTGCGGTCATAAATATATTCGAGATCGTCAAAAGAATAATAGTGTTCATGCGGTGAGATTGTAGCGAAACGAGAGGAGCAGGACAGGTGCCTAGAAGTTCGTGCCCCGGGCTAATAGTCCTCACCATAGACTACGCCTTTACTCACGGTACCCGGTTTGACGCCTTGCCACTTCTGCGCCAAGATAGGTGCTCATGAGCCCCGAATTGGAAGCGTTACTCAATCGCCTGCTGGAAGCTGAACGAGCAGGACATAAGCTCCTGGAAGTCTTGGCCCAGGAGACTTCAGAACCGCAGATTAAAGCCCTATTCGCAAACTTTACCGACATCGAGGTCAGCGATACCGCAGTGCTGGAAGGACTGATTCGTCTCCACGGAGGGGTCCCATCAACACAAGTCGGTGACTTTGCTGACAAGGTATTGAACATCGCTACCCTTCACGACCGGATTACCTTGCTGTCTCGTGGACAGGCGTGGGTCGCGCGCAAAGTTGAACAGGCGCTCGCACTGAATCCACCAGCAGACATCGCTGCCTTCCTCAAAGAGATGGCGAACCGCCACCGCCATAATATGGAATGGGTACGCGCCGAAGCGATAAAAGCCTTTGACCAATAAAATTCCTCGGCGCTTCGCCGTCTTCTTTTTCACGCTGGCGCTGATTGAACTTGTCTTTCTCTCCACGCTGGTCCCGCTTGACGCTGCCGTCTGCGATTGGATCGGGACGCTCCGCTCTTGCCAACTCGACTACTTGCTGAGCTGGGTCAACCGGTGGCTGCTTACCTTACTCTTCTTCGCCGCAGGGCTGATTCTTGTCGGACTGATCATCCGGGGACGTTGGACGGAGGCGTGGCACGCGGCCGGGGTTGTTCTGCTCGGTGGCTTTCTCAGCGAGCTACTGAAAACGGGCTTCGAGCGTGCCCGACCCAGTGTCCTACCCCCCCTCACGGGCGGCAATAGTTTCCCGAGCGGTCATGCGATTGGGGCAATCCTGGTCGCGGGAATCCTGGGATTTTTTCTCCTCCGGCAAAAGATTTCATTACGGGTGAAGATCAGCGGTATAGTCATTCTCGTCAGTCTTGTTGGGGCCGTGATCTGGCAACGGCTCTATTTTACTCATCATTGGTTCAGCGACGTGCTGGGTAGCGTGCTGCTGGCAAGCGCCTGGCTCTGCCTTGCCCTGCCCAGCGTCGGCGTATTCCGCCCGAGTCGACGTTTTGCGATGAGCTGGGGAGGACTACTCGTCTGCTACCAGGTTTTTTATTTCTTTCCTGCCGTGCGCATTGTCTTACCCTCGGTTGCAACCGTCAGCAGAGAACCGCTGCTTTCCCTTTCTTTTGGAGACGAAGACTTTTTACCCTTACTGCGCGGTGCCTGGGGAGGGCGGAGCTGTGAAGCTGCCAGACCAATTACGTGGATGCATCACGGCGAGGCAAGCGTAGAGGTGCCACTCGCTGACCGTCAGCGCTATCGGGTGAAGCTGGCGATGCGCCCGTTTCTCCAGACAAAAGCGTTTGCCTGTTTTCCTCTGGAAATCTTACTCAATCATCAGTTGGTAGAGCGACTGATACTCTCGCGCGGTTGGCGCGAGTACGAACTGCAGCTTGATCCGGCTTTGATTATTCCCGGAGTGAACCTTCTCACGTTCCGTACCGGCGCAGGGTTTCCTAGTACGAATTCCATCCACGGCGTTGTCGCTTTTCACCGGTTGTTATTGTTTGCTGACGACACTCAACAAAAGAACAACACTCTCGTCTCGGTGGTTACCAACTCGTTGCTTATCCCACTGCTTTCACCGGCGTCCGCAACGACCGCAGATGCGGTATCGCTTTCGCGACGAACGGTTCCATCGATTTCAGCATCTTGTCCTGCGGCAGACCTGGGGGGATGAAAAAAATAAGATGATCACACGGCGCCTACTTATGCTCTTGTGATGTAAGCACTAGATGAAGCGACGAAGAGCGTAGTGGCGCAGGCCGCTGGCCTGCGTGCGCAGCCGAGCCGGCTGCGCCACGGGGTGATGGGGTAAATGCAACCGCGATTCGCTCTAGGAGAAACGGTGAAACAAAAAATGCCTTCTCCGGTTCCCTGGTACCCCGATTCTCCGTTTCCGTGCTCAGTATCCGCTAAATCCCATATCCGTCGTCGCTTGCGCTTCTGGATCAGTACACACATTGACTAAGGCTGGTTTTCCACTGGCAAACGCCCGTTCGATCGCCGCCTTGATGCCGTCGGGTTTTTCTACAAACTCGCCATACCCGCCTAAGGCTTCGACGACTTTATCATACCGTTGATAGCCGAGATCGCGACCGACATTCGCAGTGTGAGCACTGCCGGCCGCCTGCCGCCCAGTCTGGCGCGAGGTAAAGCCGGCATTGTTTGAGACCACCACCACGATAGGAAGGTTATGACGAATCGCGGTATCCATCTCCATGCCGTTCCAGCCAAAAGCACCGTCCCCACTCAGGACGACGACAGGCTTATCTGGACGTGCCGCTTTAGCACCGATCCCGAACGGCACGCCAATCCCCATACAACCGTGCGGCCCGGCATTGAGACTGGTGGCGACGTCGTAAATAGGAATCGACTGCCGGGCGAAATTGAGAATTTCGTGGCCATCGACGACGAGAATGGTGTCTCGACTGATGACCTCGCGCACCTCTTTGCACAGACGGAGTGGATGAATCGGCGCTTTATCGGAATGGAGCAACGGAGCGGATCGTTCTTCGTTGGAGCGCTGCTTGGCAGATAACTGGGCTACCCATTCCGTCTCTCGTTGCGGCGTAAACTTCCCAGCGGCTTCGGCAATGAGCTGTTGCAGAACCAGCTTCGCGTCACCGATGATACCGAGAGTGACCTCGCGATTATGGCCGATTTCTTTGCCGTCAAGGTTGACATTGATGAATTTCGCTTCTGGGGAAAAACGGGGAGCACGCAGAAACGAAAGCATCGAATTCGCGCGCGTGCCTATGACTAGCACGACATCGGCTTCGCGAAAGGCCATCGAACGGGCTGCCGGAAAAGACCGGGCATGATCTTCGGGAACCACTCCTCGCCCCTGTGGAGTCGTATAAAAAGGTATGCCGGTTGCGTCGATAAACCGCCGTAATTCTGCCGCAGCCCCAGACCAAAGTACTCCACTACCAGTAAGGACCAACGGGCACTGGGCTTGGGCGAGTAGTTCGGTTGCGCGTCGGATGAGCGCAGGATCACCAGCCGGACGACTATCTACACGATAGTTAGTGGGCCAGTAGATCTTTTCCTCATCGACCTTAGCCGCCAGGATGTCACCTGGTAAGTCCAAATACACCGGCCCTTTTTTGCCATCCATTGCTTCACGAAAGGCGATACTGATGTACTCAGGAATGCGAGAAGCGATATCGATGCGGTACGCTGCCTTCACTACTGGTTTCATCATCGCGACTTGGTCCATTTCTTGGAACGCATCCAGGGTGGTAGCCCGCATCGGCGCGGAACCACCGATGGCGATGATCGGCGCAGCATCAGCCCAGGCGTTGGCCAGACCAGTGACTGCGTTAGCCGTCCCTGGACCAGAAGGGGTGATGCAAATACCGGGTTTGCCCGTGACTCGCGCATACGCGTGGGCCATCATCGCTGCCGCCTGTTCATGACGGACATAGATGCCCTTCATGCCTAAGTCGAGACAGGCGCCAGCCGCACCACTGGTCGGTCCACCCATCATGAAAAAGATCGTATCAACGCCTTCATTTTTGAAGCATTGGCCAATAATCTGTTCTCCACGAATAATTCCCATACGGTGCTCCTTTCAGGGGTTAGAGAAGAGGAATAGGGGGAGGGAATGTCACTTACACCAAAGGTTGCTTTTTTTCCAACCCCTCCCCCCTAATTCCCAACCCTTATCTTCGGTTTGTGCTGTGCCCATGGTTGCCTCTCTTCAAAAGCCGCGCTGGCCTGCAAGACTAACGCATCGGCAAAACGTCGTCCAATAATTTGCATCCCAATCGGTAAACCGTCCGCTGTCCAGCCACAGGGAATGCTGGCCGCAGGGTTTCCTGTCAGGTTGAATGGATAAGTGAAGACTAACCAGCCAATGATATGCACCTTACGTCCCGCAACTTCCTTCAGTCGCGCGTTGATGGCAATTGGCGGTACCGGCAACGTCGGCGTCACCAAGAGATCATACTTGTCAAAGAACGCGGCGAGCTGCACGCACAGTCTGGCACGTTCTTGGTTCGCACGCAGGTAATCGAGGGCCGTAATACCGGCGCTGACTTGGGCGAACGCGCGCATTCCTGGGTCGAGCAGGTCAGGATGGCGGGAAAGCAAATCTCCCACCACGACGTAATTCTCGGCCCTGACCGTCGTCGTAAAGATATCAAACGGATCAGGAAAGCCAGGATTGGCCTCCTCCACTTCCCAGCCGATATCGCGAAACGCGCGCAGCGATTTTTCGACAGCACTCACAACTTGTGGATCTACTGCGGCATAGCCGAGATCACCAGTCCACCCGATCCGAAGTTTACGCGGATGACTTTTGACCGCTGCGGAAAACGACGGCGCTGCTCCCGGCACACACAAACGATCGCGCTCGTCAGGCTGGGCGATGACGTCCATCATTAACGCGGCGTCAGCCACCGTGCGGGTCATGGGTCCGCTGTGGGATAAGGAATGCCACCCGCCAAATCCGGGCAAACTTGGTACTCGACCGAAGGTCGGCTTGAGGCCGTAAATGCCAGTGCAGCTTGCCGGAATACGGATCGAGCCGCCACCATCGGTGCCAATCGAAAGCGGCGCTAATCCCGCGGCCGTGGCTGCACTCGCTCCACCGCTAGAACCCCCGGGCGTTCGATCCAAAGCCCACGGGTTGTGTGTTGCTCCGAAGACAAGGTTCTCCGTTGTCGCTTTGTAGCCGAACTCCGGCGTATTGGTCTTGCCGAGCATAATCCCACCTGCCGCCTTGAGTCGAGAAACCACGAGAGAGTCGGTATCAGGGACAAAGTCACGGAACACTTGTGAACCCCCTGTGGTCCGTACTCCGGCAGTGAAGACGAGATCTTTGACCGAAAACGGCACGCCATGCAACGGACCTACCGCTGCACCAGCCATGATGGTAGCCTCGGCCCGTTTCGCCGTCTCGCGGGCGAGATCGGCAGTCACGGTGACGTAGGCATTTAGTTTGGGGTTCAGGTTTTCAATGCGGGTAAGAAAGGCGTCGGTTATTTCCACTGGAGAAAGTTTTTTCTCGCGCACGGACGTGGCAATTTCAACCGCCGGGGCAAAGCACAGATCATCATGGGTCATGAGGCACCTCGTTTCTTATGTAGGGGCGCACTGCGTGCGCCCGCATCTTGCGGCAGTTTTCTCTCAGAGCCGAGGGAAAAGTCAAGGGAGAGGGCTCCCCATCTATCTTCACCTGTGACCTTACGCTAGGACGAAGAAACAAACGCAACCTGTAGGAGGAAGATCTTCATGAAGGCAATTTTGTTTCATGAACTCGGCGGGCCTGAGGTGATGAAACTTGGTGAGGCGCCGAAGCCGGAACCTAAACCAGGGTGGGTGGTGATTAAGAACCACGCCATCGGCATCAACTTTGCCGATACATTATTCCGCCAGGGGCAGTACCTGATGAAGCCAAACCTACCGGATACGCCCGGACTGGAAGCTGCCGGGGTGATTGAAGCGGTTGGCCCTGGGGTGACCCATCTCAAACCCGGTACGCGGGTGGCGGCAATCGGCATGAAGACCTATGCGGAATACTCCGCGGTTTCAGCCGCGCAGGTCATGCCGATTCCGGATTTCGTCAGTTTTGAGGAAGGCGCGGCGTTTCCCATCCAAACGCTGACTGCCTATCACATGCTGCATACCGCTCATCAGACAACGCCGGGACAAACCGTGCTGGTCCACTCGGCGGCGGGTGGTGTCGGCGTCGCTGCGGTGCAAATTGCCAAAGCAACGGGTGCCCGGGTGATCGGGACCGTTTCCAGCGACAGCAAGATGGATCTGGTTAAGCAGCATGGCGCCGATGCCGTCATCAATTATGCGAAGTCAGATTTTTCTGAAGAAGCGCAAAAGTTAACCGATGGGAAAGGGATCGATCTGATTCTCGACGCCGTAGGCAAACCGACGCTGGAAAAGGGACTGCGCTGCCTGAAGCCGTTCGGACATCTGATTCTCTACGGCCGCGCAGGAGGAGTTCCGGACCCGCTCAATTTGCTTACGCTGTTTCAGAAATCCCTCAAAGTGAGTGGCTTCGTCCTCTACACAGTGTCGGCGATGCCCGACAAACACAAAGAAGGTATCGAAAAATCCTTCCAACTGATGCAACAGGGCAAACTCAAGCTGCTCATCGGCAACAGTTTTCCTCTCGCCGAGGCCGCGGCGGCACACCGGCATATGGAGTCACGAGAGTCGGTGGGGAAGTTAGTGCTGATTCCATAATAGGATCTTGCTCTTCCTGGGTAGGGGCGTATGGCGATGCGCCCCTTCTTCTCAGCACAGGCCAGCGGCCCGTGCCACCAGACCTTCAATCAACGGCAAGTGGCGCAGCCAGCTCGGCTGCGCATGAGCGACGGCAAAAGCGACTCTCTTCCGGGCTTTAGTATTACAGCTTAGTTTTCCACACCAGCTTTTTCACCCGCTTCGGCCCGGACCAACGGTACTTCTTGAGATTGATCTTGCCGGAGCGGTCGAATTCGATCCCCTCGTTCTCCAATAACCACCGTTGTTCATCTGTCCGTAAGACATCACCGCGTGAACTAATGCCGCCGGCGGCGTTGATCACCCGTTGCCACGGTACGGTGCGTGAGAGCGGCTGAGGAAGATACCGTAGCGCTGTCCCTACGGCGCGTGCAGCCCGCGGCGCCCCAAGGAGTGCCGCGACCTGGCCGTAGGTCACCACTTTGCCTTTCGGCACTTGGGCAACGAAGCGGTAGACGTAAGTGAAAAAACGAGGAAGGCGATCTGCCATTGGAAAAGAGCTCGTCGATTAAATCACTTCTTGTTCTTCAGTACTCCCTTTTCCTACGCCAGAGATGAATTTTGATATAGTGGTCGCACCGAGCCATTTTCCCTCGGGGTCCTCTGTGATCACAGTGATTCGCACCATTTCGTTATGTCCCGGTGGATTGCGCAAAAGATTTGCCGTCAGAATGCCATTCTCGGGCAGCATCGTGACAATATCCGGCGGCGGGAGGAACGCTGGATCCTCGGGATAGTTACCCACCAGCACTTGATAGTTTTTGCCTTCCTCGCGCTGCACAGCGACGGTGACCGTATAGTTCGCCTCAGTTGGTAACTTCTCAGGTACCTCAAGCTGCGCGTTCGGCGATTGTTCACCAAAACGTCCTTCCCGATAGGTCGCGATGCGTTCGTCGGCATAGATTTTCCACTGGTTCCCCTCTTTGCGGAGCGAGTGCCGCAGCGTATCGGTTACCAGTACTTCACCTTCGCCAAGATCCCGAAAGGTATCCATATAACGGAGGCGGACACGAGTTTTGAGCTTGGCTTTGTCCGCATCAGTCTCCTCGATTTCAGCACTTTCTACTTTGATCGAAACATGACTCTTTTGCAGATTAGTAAAGACCTCCCGCACCCCATCCTTGGAACGGCCCGTGCCACTGGTGAAGTCGTCGGCATAACCTTCTAGGACTTTTGCAATGTCAAGAGTTTCGACTGCATGGATGAGTGCATCTACAGACTCTTGCAGGTCGTGGGGAGCAGCAACTGCTTCTTTGCGCTCCGAAGGTGTTGCTTGCTGCTCAGCAGGGGCTTCCGGTTGCGCAGCCGGGCTAGGGGGGGAAGGAGGCTCAGATCGGTTACAGCCAATAAATGCAAAGCAAAGTCCTGTAAAAAACAGGATAGCGTGGAAAGGCATCGTCCGCTTCATGGTTCACGCTGTATCTGAAAGGCCAAAGTTTCACAAGTCGCGAGAGGAGGCAGTAGTGGGCCAATGTCGCTCCTGTCGTTCCCTCATGTAGGGGCGACCGGCCGGTCGCCCCTACAGAGATGTCATGTATTACCGAACGTGCTAGGTTCTGTGAATCCGGCCAAGAGCGATTATGCAACATACCGCGACAAGATTAGCACCGGCACTCAAGAGAATAGGAAGGGTGTAACTGTAGCTGAGGTCGAAAGCCACACCGGCCAAGATTGGTCCGAGGAAGCTGCCAATTCCGATCCCGGTGTACAGGAGGCCTATGATTGCCCCTGCCTGACGCACGCCGAAATAATCGGCCGTGAGGGCGGGAATCAGCGCGACGAAGCCACCATAACCAGTACCGAAGCAGAAGGCAAACACAAGCAGTGACCACAGATTCACAGACATGAGCCACCACAATTGCATAGCGGCCATGAGAAGGAGCGCGGCCGCAAGTCCTTGCCGCCGCCCGAGACGGTCCGCTGTGCCGCCTAAGGCAAGTCGCCCAAGCGTGCTCCCAGCGCCGATAGCGCCAAGAATGAACGCGGCGGCAAATTCAGAGATGCCGTGATCGGTTGCATACGGAACAATGTGGACAAAAGGAATGAACAATCCGAGTGAGGTGGTAACCATAGCAAAATACAGCCACCAAAACGTGGAAGAGCGAAGTGCCTCGCCCGGAGTAGCTTCTGCCGTTGCCGCCGGACTTTTGTTTGCTATTGGTGGGTCTCCGTCGGGAGTGAGTCCACGATCTTCAGGTGAGCGTTCGATCAACCCTGCGGCTGGAATCATAATGAAAAGGGCAGCGATTCCAAGCAGCGTATAGGTCCAGCGCCATCCTACCCAGGCAATTAACGCAGCGGCAACCGGCGGCATAATCAACGTACCGAGGCCGATGCCGGAAACCGCTAGACCAGAGGCGAGGCCGCGCTGGCGGATAAACCAACGTTGGACCGCACCGACCGCTGGCACATAAGCTGCCCCAACGCCCAGGCCGACTCCTAAACTATACGTAATATACACCTGCCAGAGGGAGTGGGTAGTCGCGGCCAGAAGCAAGCCGAGACCAACAAGGAGGCCGCCGACCGCAATGATTCGCCGTGGACCGAAACGGTCGGCAAGCGATCCGCTCAGCGCGCCAAGGGAGAAATACAAGAGTGCGGTGAGCGAGAAGACGAGGGAGATTTCCCGTCGAGTGGCTCCGAATTCGTCCCGAAGTGAATGAAAGAATGAACCAAAGGCGTAGGCGGCGCCGAATCCCATGAACATGACAGCAAACGCTCCGGCCACGACCCACCAACCAGAAAAAGTCTTTTGTTGCGGGAGCGATATCGAAGCCGTCTGCATGAACTGTTTCCTCGTTTGTTATCGTGGGGTCGGCTTCAACAGGGTCGCCGTGAGTTTGGCGATGAGCTTCCCTTGATCATCGGTCACTCGAACATCGGTCACTAATGTCGTGCGCCCGCGATGGACAATCTCGGCTTCAGCCGTCAACGTACCCTGATTGGTATTCCGTATCAGATTGATCGACAGTTGCAGGGTCAGAGGAAATAGCTCAGGACGCAACTCTCCAGTTGGATTGGTTTCCCACATCGCGGCTGCGGTTGCCGTCTCGTCTGCCAGGGCGATAATCGCGCCAGCGTGAAAGAGGCCGGTGAGCTGAGTGAGGCTCGGTTTAAAGGCAAGTTGTGTCCGAGCACGTCCTTCTCCGGCTGAGAGGAAGCGCGTGCCGTGATTCTCGATCATCGTGCCGCGACTCCACTGGTTTATTTTCTCGGCGAACTCCTCTGGCGTCATCGCTTACCTTCCTGACATGAAAAGACCTACAACGTAGAGGTACTTCACGAAGGAGTATGGACAACTTCAAGTTTGATGCCATCGGGGTCGGTGAAAAACACGGCATAATATCCAGGGACATAATCGTACTCGCGCGGTGGATCAGTAATTTTTCCGCCCCGTGCTTCAATTTCTGTGGCTAGGGCGTCGATCTGAGCGCGATTGTCACCGTTAAAGGCAATTTCGCATAATCCCACTCGATCCTTGTTGAAGGTATCCGTAGCAAAACGAGGATCGGCTTTCTTGACCCAAAAGCTGTTCCCTCCGGCCTCCCAGCCTCGCATCTCGCCGTAGTCGTGAACATTAAGATAGCCAACCTTGGGCATCAACCAATCGTAAAAACGACATGCCCGGTCATAATTGTTCACCGCGATGATCATGTGATGAATTCGTCCCGCCATAATTTCTCCTGTCTCTAGTGGTCATTCAGGTTGTGAACTTCTCTAGCACTCCAGGCCTATGACAACGCATGGATATCCGGACGGCACATGTCGCAGGGGACATACCCCATCTCTTCGGCTCTCGCACGCGAGGGAATGAAAGCGCGATCACCGGCGGGCTGATCTTTGAGGGCAGAACACCTCGGCAAACAGAAACAGCGATCATGCCGCCATCCGACATACATATGCTCTTTGGCAATCGCTAGCCCTTTGGACATTTCCACAACCGGAATCCCCTCGACCGCTAAGATCTGTTTCTTCAATTCAACCAGATTCCCGGCATATCCTGTGAGACTGCCATCACTCCCGATCACTCGGTGACAAGGAATGTGAATCGGTATCGGGTTGTGTCGTAAGGCCTGTGCCACCGCCCGCACTGCTTTAGGTTGATTGATCGCTTCGGCAATGCTCTGATAGGTGACGACGGTACCATAAGGAACCTCAGCCGTAGCGTAGAGAACCTTACGCTGAAAGTCACTGCGCATCAGCGCGTCGTCAACAATCCAGCCTAAATCGTGTCGCTTGCCACTGAAGTAATCTTCAAGTTTGTGAATCAGATCGGCGATTGCCTCTCCACCCTTTTCGATTGTAAACACGTCGTGTAGCTGTTCAGCTGGCGAGCCGCTCGTGTCCGGCCGCATAAACTCGACTAACGCTACCCCTTTATCAGTCTTGCCGATACGGATGTCGCCGACAGGGGAGTGCCAGACGTCGAGGAGCAGGCGAGGGCGTAGATGACTGGTAAGTCGCGAGTCGAGCACGCGCCGGGCTTCCTGTAGTCCTGGAGCGATATCTTCTTGAGTCGAGAGCGTACGCAACTGTGTATAGAGGGAGCGATATTGTTCCAAGAGTGCGCCGCACGAGTGACAGCCCAACAGATGAGTACGGACCCGCAGACTAGTATGGGCGGGTGCTTCACCCCATGCTTCAGCGATAAGATCGTTTTCCTGGAAACCACAACGAAGTCGATAAGGAGGGGTATTTGACATAGTCTTACTCCGATTGACGACCGTGAATGAAAGATTGCGCATCATCTGGAGAGGAAAGAGAGAGGCGCAGTTTACGTATGGCTTGATAGACGTGGGCTCGTGCGCTTTCCGGAGAACAGCCGAGATTGGTGGCAATGACGGCATAGTCAAGCCCTTCGAACTGACGTTGAATCAATGCGGCCCGTTGGCGGAATGGCAGCGTATCAATAGTAGCGAGGAGGGTTCGTGCAGTCTCGCGTGCAATCATGGTCTTCTCCGTATCTATGTTCTTCTCGGTAAACGCAGCTTCATCGGCGCCCTGCTCGTAGTTCTCATCGACCAACACTCGGCCGCGACGCCACCGGTCGCGGAGGTAATTTTTGGATAAATTCACCGCAATGCGCATGAGCCAAGCACGCAAGTCTGCATCAGTCGGCAAAGCAACATAGGCTCGATAGGCACGTAAAAACGTCTCCTGAAACAGGTCTTGCGCATCATGGACATTGCGTGTGAAGCGGAGCAAGTAGCCATAGATGACTTTCTGATGAAGAGTGATAACTTCAGCAAAGGGAAGTCGTTCATTCTGTTGCTGCACGGCGCTCATTGCCATCGCTTTCTACAGACACCTCAGCTCAAAGTTTGTGAAAAGAAGCAGCAAAAAATTTTCCTGACTGGGAAAAGTCTTCCGTAAATCACTTTCCCCAGCTTTGGTAGTGGTGTCATTTGATCTTTGTAGGGGTGGAGCGTGCTACGCCCCTACGGAAAACGCTACCCTGATTTTCCTCAAATCATTCACTGTTGCATCGCTCTCTGCCGGTAAGTATAGTCCCGGGCATGTGCAAAACCCTTACCGTAGCGTGCGCGGCCCTCATTGGTATCGGCGTGCTCGCCTTCCTGTTTGTTCTGCAATCTGCCAAATCTCCTTTGCTCGGCGCAGAATTCTTTCCCCTGGCCAAGTATAACTCTTGGACGCATCGTGTGACCTTTTCTGGGGGCGATTATCTGTACTACATGACTGAGACCGTGATCAAAGACAAGTTGCCACTGCTCCAAGGAGAGTCGTATGTCGTAGCCGAAGAGTATGAGCCCCTGACCGATAAGGCTCCGCGAGCGAAGAGCACGGTGGCCTATTTCCGTAAAGATGGATTCTTGCACCGTTATCCTTGGCTGGATTCGTCAGGGGATGAAGTATGGGACACTCAGCTTGGCCAAGGGGCTGAGCGTATTCTTCCCAGTCCATACCTGGGTGATAAAACCTGGCAGATCGATATGAGGACCAACGCCTGGCCATTGGACGGGGGACAAAGCATGACTGCCTCAGCTAAGGCGTGGATCGATCCTGAGGAAGTTAGTGTCCCGGCCGGAATCTTTCGCAACTGCTTACGCGTTGAAACCACAACGGCAAACCAATATGTCGATGGGCAACACGATACGAAGAGTTATCGCCTGCACTACGTCGAGTGGTACGCCAAGGGGGTCGGCCTCGTCAGAGCGATTAGCAACGAAGGGGAAGGGACTCCGACCAAGAGTGTGACCGAGCTGGTGTGGTACAACGTCCAGCAATAGAGAATATTCCTGTCTCTCTATTCCCGGCCTAACTCTCTCCTCACGATCGGTCTTGCGACTGCCTTTCTTTTTCTCCTTGACTCAGGACATACTTTTCAGCTACGGAAAGGCGCACGGGGGTAGTCATGTATCCAAAGGCGATCGAATTCTACTTTGCGCCGAAAGATGTGGGCGAAGTCTTAACCTTGCTCAAACAGCACGGACCATCGGCCAAGCTGCTGGCTGGCGGGCAAAGCTTGATGCCGCTGATGAAACTGCGTCTGGTTGAGCCACGGACAGTGATCGACCTCAACCGGGTTAGTGGCCTCAGTGAGATTCGCGAAAGCGGCGGAATCTTGCAGGTCGGGGCGATGGTCCGGCACGCCGAAGTTGCTGCGCACCCGCTTATCCAGCGGTCGTACACCATATTGGCCGAGGCTGCGGGCAATATCGGCGATCCGCAGATCCGCAACCGTGGAACCCTCGCCGGGAGCCTCGTCCATGCTGATCCGGCTGCGGATTACCCGCCGGCAGTCATGGCGCTGGGCGGGCGCATGGTGCTGACTAAAATAGATGGGAGTACCCGGACGGTGAATACCGATGATTTCTTGGTTGGCCCGCTGATGAGCGCAGTTGCAGAAGATGAGCTAGTGACCAGGATCGAGATCCCGACGCCTCAGCCGCATGCGGGAGGAGCGTACAGCAAAAACTGTCAAGTCGCCGGTGACTTCGCCATTCTTAGTGTGGCGGCACAAGTGACCCTCGACACGGCGGGAAAATGTCAACAAGCGGTGATTGTTATTGGTGGGGTTATGCCTAAGCCGGCACGAGCGGTCCAGGCTGCGGCATTACTACGCGGGTCAGCCTTGGACGATGCGACGCTGGCTCGCGCGAGTGACGTTGCCGCCACTGAGATAGAAACTCACACCGACGTGCGGGCGTCGGCTGAGTACCGCCAACAACTCATCCGGACAACCGTCCCGGCAATGGTGCGGCAAGCTGCGGCCCGCGCACGAAAGGTATGATCATGAAACGAGACATTTGTATCACCATCAACGGCGAACCGTACGAGGCAACCGTCGATCACCGATTGTTACTGGTCGATTTTATCCGCGAGGTTGCCGGACTTACTGGGACTCATGTCGGCTGCTCAGTTGAAGGGCGCTGTGGCGCGTGTACGGTTGTCTTGGAGGGAAAGGCGGTCAAGTCGTGTCTGCTGCTGGCAGTGCAAGCCGACGGCGCGTGCGTGCTCACGATTGAAGGACTGGGGCGTGAGGACAAACTTCACCCCATCCAGGATGGTTTTTGGGAGAAGCACGGCTTGCAGTGCGGCTTCTGTACCCCTGGCTTGCTCATGACCTTGTACGAGTTCCTCAAAGCCCCGCAGCCTACCGATGATGAGATTCGTGCGGCCATGTCCGGTGTACTCTGTCGCTGTACCGGCTACGTTCATATTGTTGAGGCGGTGAAGCAGGCCATTGCCAAGGTCGAAGCGTTGACACCGGAAGAACGAAAAGACGGGATTCCCCTGTAAATGATGAATGCTGAACGACGAATGCTGAACAACGAGGAAAGCTCCGAAACTTTTCAAGTCATCATT